>Ga0326511_10000730_pt1 | contig 28747 bp, 65 predicted proteins | sample 0_2496_0518_D_FD_203701 | JGI IMG/M metagenome (GOLD analysis project Ga0326511, IMG submission 203701) | Bovine rumen microbial communities from UC Davis, California, United States - 0_2496_0518 | ecosystem: Host-associated > Mammals > Digestive system > Stomach > Rumen | place: USA...
TCAACTTACTGAACCTTCCCAATAAAGCTTCGGGGTAGGCCGGAATCGAACCGGCTCGGCATTTCTGCGATGGCTTAACAGGCCATTGTTTCCCCATTCAACACCTACCCCAATAATATATTAACCTCTTTAATAAAATCTTTTGGATTATTAAAAATCTCTTTCCAAGATTTTCTTAATTCTTTCCAACCCTCTTCTTTAAGAAGTTTATCTTTTTCAAAACCAAATTCATTTTTAAGAACTTTCATAAACCATTGCTCTGGATATGAAGGCTTATTATTCCATCTACATTCTCCAATGTTGTGCGCTCTACCATCAGCGTGATCTTTTTTCATACTTTCAGAAATTTTTCTTTTTTGTTCTTCTGTATGTGTTCTTCCAAGCCAACTTTTAGGATGAGCCTTTTGTTCTTCAGGAACTTCAATTCCTAATTCTTTTGCTTTTATATATTGATTTGTTCCATGTCCCTTTCTTTTATGCATTGCTTCAAGCCATTTTTCTGACTTTGATTTTGCATTTAGATTTTGCTTGCATTTACCTCTATGAGAATTACAAGCATTTTTAGTTCCAAATTCTCTGCCACAAAATTCACACTTAAAAATTATATTTTCCATATAATAATTAATATAGTCCTTTGCTCTAAAACCAACTGAGCTAACAACCCAAAAGAAAACCTACTCTAATCAAGATACTAAACAATCATTATTGTTCATTACCCTTTTAACTGTAAGTACTTTTCATTTTCCCTACAGGTAATACGTAGCTCGTATATTATTTGCTACCCTCATCTAGTAATAAACTAGACTGTTTTTTTCCATATCTTGATTGGGTAAGGCATGCCCGAGTTTGTTTTGTCGTCATAGCGAATATTATGCTACCGCCCAAGGTCAGCTCAAATTAACATGCTTGCAATTTCAACCTAGTCGTTTTTTACTCCCCAAACTTTTCGTAAGAAAATTATTTAAGTTTCTCTTGACAGAGACCAACACTGCCAGGTTGTTTTCATACCAGTTATAACGCTTACTTCTAAAGATGTCATCGTTCTCGAAACAACCAAATGGACTGTTCATCCCTAAAAGTCGTGAGTCTTCAACCTGTCTTCCTCTCAGCGTTCACAGGCAATTACGCATGCGTTCTCACGTTCTTTTTAAGTTCTAGATTTTGCATATTCTAAAACTTAGAGCGTGTGGAGGTAGTCGAAACCTCAAACCTCGGACTTGGAAGGCCCGCATTCTGCCACTTGAACTACACACGCATTATCTATATGCAAAAGTTTTTCTTTTTTTGAGCTCACCCAGAATCGAACTGGGAACCCCAATCTTAAAAGGATTGTGCTCTGACCAATTGAGCTATGAGCCCTTATTTTGGTTTTCGTAAATTTTTATATGATAGTTGCGCAACCTATCGAAAAACCTACGCATTTTTAACACTTCAACCAAATAAAGTTGTTTTACAGATAATTCTTACGAATAATCCAACTTTTTTATCCGAAGACGAAAAGTATTTCCTTATACTAAAATTATAACTTTTTTTAAAAATTTTGTCAAGACTTTTTTTGGGTCTTAATAATTAAAGTAAGATTTCATAGAAGCATGATAAGGTCTTCCATTAACCTTTGTCATTGCCTGAGCTTCTTTACCATATTCAACCTTATTAAGCTGAACTGTTTTTCCATACCCAGGATAAGATTCTTTTCTTTTAGAAGTTCCTATTAAATAAGGCTTGCTTTTTGTATGAGTTTTTTTATCAAAGGGATAAATCATTATAGCATCTTGATCAAATTTTTCCCCAAGCTTTTTCATATTTTCAACAAAGTTTTTGTCAAAATTTGAATTAACTACGAAATATGTAAGCTCTTTACTTTCAGAAGCATTTGGAGTGCCAAAATTATCCACCCAAGTTCCATCTACCATAAAGTGGGTATAACCAAGCTTTCTTATTTCAACCCCAAGCATTGCGCTTTTTTCTTTATTTTTAGCCTTGGTGGTTGGTCTAAAAGCACTGATTGTACAACATTCGTAATTATCTATATAAGCCTTAGTTCTACTAAGAGAACTTTCATTCAATATTTCCATACTACTTAACTTTAATCCAATCAACCTTAAATTTTATATTGGACAAGTTAGCTTCTTTGTTTGTAATTTTCTTTACTTTGTCAAATGCCTCTTCCTGCGATTTGGCATTTACAATAAAATATTTATCATCAGAAGTAATCTTATACTCTTTAATTTTTTCCTTGCTTGGAAGTCTTGTCAATAAGTCAATAGATGGTGCCTCGGTTGTATGATACTCCCAGATGTTTTTTGCCCATAATTCATTATATGGATCATTACCCATTTTTTCTATAACTTCATCAAGTGAAGTTATTTTACCACTAAGTACATCATCAAGAATTTTCTTTGCTTTTATATGTTCTACAACCATTTTACTTCCTCGCTACAATAATATTATAACAGATTTTAAAATCTTTTTCAAGACTTTTTTTATAAAAGCAAATCTACACCGTTTATAAATTCTTCTTCTAATTCAGTATCTATATTCTCTTCATTCATTATTTCATCTTCTGATGAAAATTTTTCAACACCTTCATCTTTTTTTTCTGAATGGTTGTCTTCACAAATAATTGCTTTATCTTTTACATTATCAACCTTAAAATCAGATAAAACTCCATCTGAAAAAAGAAGTATGTTTGCATCCATTGGAAATTTACTAACTTCCTGTATTAATTTAGAAACAATCAAAATTAAACCTCTGGCAACTATTTTAACTTATTTTTTAATTAAGTTAATAATATGAAAACTATTTTAGAAGAAATGCGTAAATACGCAGGAATTATTACAGAAGACGTAACACCAGCTTCTCTCAACAAGAAATTGAATGAGCTTATTCAGAAAAATTATTCTGATGAGGATATTAAAAAGCTCATTAATACATATTGTAAGAACTGGATTCGCTTTACACCTTTTGATAAGGAAAAGCTTTTGAAAATTTCAGTCAGTCCACTAAACTGGAATCCTGTTTCTGATGGTAGAATTGACGATGCAGTTTCTGGTGGAAATGAAAGAATTAAGAAACTTTTCCAGAGTTGGGTAAAACAGGCAACAGAAGTTGAGCTTTCCAAGTACAAAGGCTATAAGCCAATGATTGAAAAAAGAACTGCTTAATCTAGGAATGGTTCATCACGGTTTGGTTTATAAACCAAACCGTCCTTTACCAACTTTTTCATAGTCTTCCTATCAATATTCCAACAAAAACCTGAGCAGCAATGCAAGTTTGGCATATCCATTAAATATTCTTTGAGCTTTGAAAGCGACACATATTTACTTGCATCTTCATCGCCCTTAGCTCTGTCAATGGAAATCAAACACTCGTTCCAAACTCCGCCATTGCGAATTTTTTCCGCTACATATTTATCATTTGGATCAAAGTAGCTTACATCAAATAAATACTTCTTTTCAATATTTCTTAAATGATTTTTTAATTCTTCTATTGTTGTATTTTTCGGCATCCTGACACAAAGATTAAACAAAGCAGTCAAAAATCCAGGAGTTTCATTCCATTCAGCGAATTCTGTTTTCAAATATTCATTTTTACAATTTTTAATTATGAATCTTGGTGAATAGAGCGTATAAGGAACATGATTCCCTTTGAAGTCGAGTTCCTTTTGAACTATTTTCTTTAATTTTTTCAAATTCATTGTTCGCTCCTTATATTAACATTATAACGATTTTGAAAACTTTTTTCAAGACTTTTTATTATATGTCTTTTTCCATTACCCACCAGGATTTATCTTCTTCTTCATAACCTGGTTCATTTACATCATGGCCAGTATATCCAAACTTTGAATAATATTTTCTTAATTTTGGTTCATTATCTTGGGGTATTAAGAATAGTTTTTTATACCCAAGTTTCTTTGCTTCTTTTTCAACAGCATTTAATATAATGCCACCATAGCCACGGTTTCTATATTTTGGATTTACAACCAATCCCCATATATAGCTATTACTAATATAGCAGGAACCTAAAAGCTCTCCTTTCTTTCTTAATTTTACAATCATTACATTATTGGCTTTTGGCTTATATTTACATTTCCAGTTAGATATATATCTTATTCTTCCAGAATTATAAAATTTTACTTTCAATACTGCTCACCTATTTCCTCAGAACCTTCACAACAATAAATATCATCATCTGAACCAGTTTCAAATATACCGCTATTTAAATACAAAGTAGCATCGTCTGTTTCTTCTGACTGTTTAAACAAATTTCTATTAACAATTTTTGAAGCTTCTTCACAATTATTAACCAGACCTATTGTTGTAAGTGCATCTTTTCTACACGCAATAACTGTTTCTTTTAAAATATCTATTGCATTAATTGTTGATTGATCTTCATACCAATTGTTTTCTTCGATGGCATCTAACAAGCATCTACGAACTTCTTCTTTTGTTAAAGATGTATTATTTTCAAATTCAGCAACACAAGCAATTTCGTTTTCTCTATTTGTTAATATAACATTTATCATAATTCTATTATATCAAAAAAAATATTTTTTTTCAAGAAAAAAATTGCCAACAAAAAGTTGGCAATATTAAATTAAAATATTTTTTCCAGAACTTTCAACAGTTCTTCATATCCATGCTTTTTAACTGATAGTCTCAGCAACCTGTTTTCAATTTTCTTTAAGCAAAATGCAGACTTCATATCCATATAATATGAAAATAATTCTGGGTCTTTGTTTTGCTTAACCCACATAACCCAATCCTTTTTATTTTCAAATTTAGTAGAAGCAAGTAAAGATTCAGAAATTGCCCAATCATAAAGTTTCTTTATGTTTGATTTTATCTCTTCAATCTTTGGCAGTAATGATGGAACAGAGGCAACCAAATCATCATATTCATTGGTAATGACTGCATTAAAAAGAATATTGCTTTTGTTGCATGAAGCATCTCTTACAAACTTCAATTCAAGATAATTATCACATTTAATTTTTGCCCTTGGTGTTCCTTCAGTAGTATAATCTACTACTACAACTCCTTCCTGTTCATTTCCTTTAAAGGTCTTTAAGATTTCTTTTAGCTCATCATAGTTGTTGGCATTATAAAGCTTAGGGAAATCAAACATGGAAAGTTCTTTTATATCACGAGGATTAACTTCTTTACCATCTGCTTTTCTATAACCATGAAGCCATAGCTTTGTTTCTTTGTATTCACAAATGATACGATTGCGAGGAGAAGTTAATTCAAGCATAAGGGTAGCACCAACTGGTATGGAGTTTGCAAAATCTCCAATACAATAAAAGAAACCAACTTCCTTATTGTAATTAATTTCGTCCTTTACTACTTTTGACAAAGCATACTTCAACAAATCTCCATAAGTATCTGCACCACGAGTTGCTGGTTCATCAAAAACCAAAGAATCCTCAAATGGAGCATTAAGATCAAAGGAGCCATTTGTGAAAAAGTAAAGGCGCTTTTCTGTATTACCATTGGCAAGTTCAAAATTCACAGAAGCAGTTTTGATTATGATACCATCAATCTTTTCCTGTATCTGAGCATTTTTCCAATTTATAGAATCTTCTATATCTTTCCCGGAGGGGTCCCCATATCCAAAAAATTTTGTGTAGGGAGCAGAAATTACTTTTACATCTTTTCCATTTATTTCAAGAACAGTACCACGGCATCCACGAACAACATCATTGGTAAGTTCTGAACTGAAAAGATTATAAACAAACATGTACCAGTTTGGATGCCACATACACTCTTTCACTGTTTTTAAATTGTAAGGAGCCTTTTTTAATTTTGTTTCCCAATCTTCGTTTTCCTTAACAAAATTTACCAAAGCATTTATATATTTATTTTTCATTGTTTCTACCTCCTTCAATATATTAATTGTCCCATTTCCATTTAAACTCGTCTATAACTTGCAATTCTTTTTCTTCAAACCATGCACATTTGCATTGTCTTCTAAATCTCCAATCTACACTGTATGTATCAGCAAGTTTATCAGTAATAATTCCTATATCTTCTTTTTTTGGTAAAAGTATTCCTTCTTCTCCAATATATTTAACTATATCATATTTTTTCATAATTTTATTATAATAAATTTTAACAAATAGTTAAAGACTGTTTAACATAATCCTTCCCAACTCTAACTATATTATATAGTATTACTTAGAACAGACATTTTTGTTCCGCTCGGGGAACTTTTTTGTCTGTTCGGTGAAAAGTTAAATTAATGCCAAATTTTAATAAAGAAGAAAAAATAATTTCACTTTCGCTTTTTTTAGGTGGTGTTATTTCCAATTCTATTGGAGTGATTGTATCTTTAATTTATGCCCATTTAAATAGATTCAATTTGTTTAATTTTATTTCTACTTCTTCAAACCTATTAATAATAATTATCTTATTTACTATATTATGGAAAAAACAATTATACATTCTTTATGCTAAGGCAATAGTAGTAATTACAGCATTTATATTTTTTCCAACAATCCTATTAACATCTCCTGATGCTATTTTCTTCCCATATATAGGATTACTTGGTTCTTCTTTTGGATTCTTAAATTTCAAAAATTATAAATTTACAAAAATAGGAATACTTGCATTAATACACTTGATAATAATATTCCTAATAAAAACAATTTTCAGAATAAATATAAAAACAAATTATGTCCCAAACAACATACTGCATATTTTAGGTGGATTGAGTGCTTCTTATTTATTTTCATTGTTTATTACTTCAAAAATTTCATACAATTATTTCCACCTTCTTGAAAAAACAAAATTAAATACCGTCACGGATGCTTTTACAGGGGCCTATAACAGATTTTATATAAATGAAATTAATTTTGACAACTCTTGTATTATAATGTTGGACATTGACTTTTTTAAGAAACTAAACGATAATTATGGACATATAAATGGGGATAAGAGTTTAATATTTTTAGTAAATTCTGTTAAAACAATTATAAATAAAAACGACACCATAATTAGATATGGTGGTGAAGAATTTTTAATTATTCTGAACAATTCCGATTTGCAAAGAGCAACAAAAACAGCTGAAAAAATAAGAACATTTATAATGCTGAATAGTAAAACTGAAAAAACAATAAAAAAAGAATTTACAGTAAGTTTGGGAGTGTCAGAATATAATTCCAATTTGTCTTTTGAAGACAACATTAAAATCGTTGATTCCTACCTATATGTTGCTAAGAACAATGGTAGGAATCAAGTGTATTACCGTTAATAAATTACTCGCTGACAGTTGTAAAATTAAATTCTGGAATCCATAGTTTTGGATTGAATGTAATTCTATACCTGTCTTTTTCTGGAATATCGGAAGCCCTCAGTTGCTCACTAAAATAAGTAATGTCCTGCTTCTGCCCGAGATAGTGCCGCAAAAACCTGCCATCATCATCTTTAATTACCAATTCAATATCGCCATCAGAATCTATCTGTACGTGGCAGTAGCCTTCACAAGCAAAAACAGTTTCACCAAGACGTACATTATAGAAAATAACTCTGCGGTAAACTTTAAAGTTGCCTTCTGCTTTTTCCAGGTCATTTACACTTTTGGCATACTGTGTAGTATATTTGGCCTCGTACCTTTCCCTCTCATACTGTTGCTGAGCTGTACAGGACACCATTAAAATCATAACAAAAAATGATATTAACAAAATAAATTTCTTCATTTTTTTGTTTCCTCTTTTATATTTTCATCTTTATTATTTATTTTAAATTTTATTACAAAAGCAAATGATATTAATGCAATGGCTAAGATTGTTGCTATAATAGTATTTACATACATAGCCACCTCTACAACAAATAATCTTTTTCTATTCCACAGTATTCCATAATTTTACAGAATTCTGTTTTAATATCCTCTGCTCTTTGACAATTCTTTTTATCTTCCAAAAAGTTCAGATTATGCTTCAAGCTTAGGAGTGTCAAAATTCCATGTAGCAAACTGCATACTACTACCCTCCTCGCCATTTCATCATCTTTTTCAAGACCTTTATACCATCTTTCAAGATATTTAATTCCTTCATCATCTTCACTTGTTTTGATATTGTCATTTAAAATGGAACCAGCCAACAATTTTATTTTTGTCATTGTCTTTGCTGATTTGACTGTTTTAACTTCCCAGACTGCTGAACCAATAATACATTTTATTTCACCAGTGTTTGGATTGAATCCACCAATCCCACCATATATTTCATCATTTAGATTTGAAGCTTTTGAAATATTAATTGCATCTGTTTTTACTTTGCTGGTTTGAATATACAAAGAATATACAACATTACATAGCTCTACCATTTTTATCCATGTTAGAACCTTTATTCCTTCTTCGTATTTCTCTTCAAGATAAGAAATTTTCTCTTTTATATCATTTATATTTTTTACAGTTTTAAGTACAGCTTCCAATTCCAAATCTGTACAGGAAAAAAGTGTATCTATTCTGTCAAGTATTGTGCCTATTTTATCCCAATAAGTAGCTGCAAGCCTTTTTATAGCTATTGGGTTATCTGCTTCTTTTCTGATAAAAGTAGAATTTCTTATAATATCATAAAGTTCTTCTATAAGTATTTTTTTTCCAATGCTACTTTCAAGTTCTATTGGCTTACCATAAAGATTCCTAAGTTCTTCAAAATCTTCTGTGGTTTTAAAATAATTCCACATATCAAATTGTTCTTCTACATCTTCAAGCGTAGAACATTCAAAATCATAACCATTTTGATAAAGAAAAGCCAATTCTTTATAATATTTATCCAAAATTTCCTTTGAATATAATTTTTTTAACTGCTTGTCTGTCCAATCAAAAACCTTATAGTTCTCATAATCTATAACCATAATTTTTCCTTTTTTTTAAATTATATGGTTTTTTACAGAAAAATTCAAGACCTTTTTTACTATACTTCAAGTCCGTTTTCTAATAAAAATTCCCATAGTTCGTTTTTTTGTATTTTTACATTTGCATAAGGAATAAAATCTTTTATGAAGAAAGACCAGATTGGGTTTGAAGGATTAAATTCCCATTCTCCGGTTCCAAGCATAAAAGAAATAATAGAGCGAAGTTTTTCTTCTTCTATATCAAATGAAACCTGAAAAAATTTTTTACCTATTATTAAATTTGAAAGACAAGAAATAATTACATCTACCGAGGACAATGGTATTTCTATATCTTTCAACTTATATTTTTCAACAAGTTCCCCAAATATTTTTTGTGAAGAAACCATGTTAAAAAATAATTCTTTGTCTTTTTGTTCAAATTGTATTTTCATAGAGTTATAATACCCAACAAAGGAAATGCTATAATTGCACTTATGATGCAGATTGCAATATCTAAGATGCGGATACTATCCTTCATCCATCTTATATATAGATTAATAAGACTTCCACCAAAAAGCCAGGCAAAAATCATTCCAGCACCTTTTCTACCGCCACCAAAATAATCATATACCTTTACCATTGCTGAAAGAAAAACCAAACAGCATATGACCAAAGCAGCTATTGGGTGTTTATCTGACAATAAAAAATATGTTAAAACACATATTACTATTCCTATAAAACCAAACTTTCCAAGTTCACTAAAACCATCATTCCAAAATTCTGTTAATGACATAATTACCCTCTGTTAATTTTATTTTCTTGTTAATTTATTATAACAATTTTTAAAAAAAAGTTAAAGACTAAAATATCTTCATTTTCTCATGATCATAATTGCAAATTGACATATTTATTTTAACTGGCTTTTGTCTTGATTCACATCTTGAATTTGGATTTATTTTCTTTATATATTCAGGAAGATCATTGTAAAAATCATTTGCTTCTTTTTCAGTATAAAAAGCAACCTCTTCGTTTTCTACCTCATAAGCGTAGCTGTCTATGTCTCTTGTTGTGAATTGAACTAACCAGTACATATTATTCCTCCTTATAATATAATTATAACAATTTTTAAAAAAAAGTTCAAGACTTTAAGATAATAGTATGACTCAAATACTAAAAAGTGGAAATGATTATTACATTAAAGAATTTAATATTTTTTATGGTTCGTTTCATTCTGTTGCTGATTGTGAAATGTATATTAAAAACGGTAAAGATTCAAAGCATAGGTTAGAATCTTTATCAAGCTACAAATTAGTTAAATACTGCTATTAGGAGAAATAAATGAAATATAAGAAATTACCGTTTAACCAATATTATATTGACACATCCAATGATTATAGAGATTCTGGAAAAGCAAGATATAAAATATCATATAATCATGCAAGCTTTAATTATAAACTATTTAAATTAATTCCAATAACTTGTACCGCTGATTGGGAAGTACATTATGAAAAAGACAGAAATGTTATCCAGATAAATTTTGAAGAAACTAATGGATTAAAAGACTGGATTATTAATTTGCTTTTTGTAGAAAAAATGTATGACAAATTTAAATGGACAAATCCAGACAATGGTAAAACATATAACATTCAGTTAAAGGCATGCAGGGGATGGGCGGCAATGTTTAACTCTATTAAAAAAGATGTTGAAGGCTCCGTTAGTGCAATTCTTACACAGCATCCAGATGCAAACATAGAAATTATAGGTTGGTCGCTTGGTTCCTCACAAGCACAGTTTGCCTGTCAAGATATAAACTGGAAATTTGGAAAGCTTCCTTATGTATATACATATGGTAGCGTAAAACCATGGAAAGGAGCAAACAAGCAAAAAAGATATCTAAACCATACATACAAAGAATGTTATAACTTTATGCACCGTTCTGATATTGTTTGCTATATGCCACCATTTATAGGATACTTTGCAATGAACCACGTTAAGCTTGGTAAATTTAAATTGTTTGAATTGTTTAATCCAAGAAAGTGGCACACAGAATATGGAGAGGAATATTTATACAAGGAGGTAAAATGAAAAAAATAATTTTATTGTTTTTTGCTTTGTTTTTTTTGGGTTGTAAAACAACTAATACTATAACTAAATCAAGTGATGAAAATGCTCAGGTATCAGCAGCTAAGGCACAGGTTAGAGCAGAGGTAATTGATAACTTTTGTAAAGAGTATGAAAATGTATTAGCTTCTATAACCGAAGATACAAAAAATCTAAGTAATAACATTGACAGAATGCGTGAAGAATATAAAAAATTAGAAAAAGATTATGAGAATTTAAAATACTTTACTAAAACAGTTATTACTATATTCCTTAATGAAGAAGAAGTAAAATATTTAAAAGAACATTATCCAAAAATTTACAATGAAATTTTTGAGGAGGAAATAAAATGAGAAAATTAATTCTAACTTTATTTATTGCATTAATATCAACTTTTGCTATTGCACAAGAACTTACTTTTGATGATTATTATATACAAGCAAAAGAAAATGTAGCAAGAATACAAGAAAAAATAAGCGGACTTGAAAACACAGTTATGATGCAAAGAGAAGATATAGAAGGACTTCAAGAAGATGTAGATAGATTAATAACACAAATAGATAGAGATACCGAAGAGATTGCAGAAAAGGGACAAAAGATTATAGAACAAAATGAGAAATTAAAAATGCAAAGAAAATGGTTGATTATTTGTTCTGGTGTTTTCTGTTTATTTTTCTTAGTTCATATAGCAGTTTTTTTTATTGCATTAAAATGGAATATAAAACTTCCTTATTGGTTAAATGCAATAATATAAAATTTTAACAAGATAGACTATTTATTAGTCTATCTTGTTTATTTACTTTCCAAATAAATCTTCACAAATTTGTTTTACAGTTTTATTTTGTTTAGCTTCCCAATCTTCATTTGGATCGAAGCCATTTTCTTTTTCCCATTTAATTTGAGACTGCCTAGCATTATAGATAGCAGAGTTCTTATCAACTGATTTCATGCTATATACACTTGCGCCTTCGGTCACGCAAAAGAAATCCAAATCATATTTTTTTGATAATTTTTTAATGCAGTTTAAAAATTTTCTAGCTTTTTCAAGTTTAGTCATTTTAATCCTCCTTTTTAGCGCGCTTTGCAAGCCATTTTTCTTTGGTTATAATTGTACCATCTGAATCGTAGATAGGTGATATTTCATAATGAGTATAAGTTGCAGCAAAGGTTCCATAAACAACACAACTTAAAAAGAAAAAGACCAAATAAATGATCTGCTCTTTACTCATAAAGAGTTGTTTAAGCCTTTCTCTCATTTCTCTTTTCTACAACAACTTCGTACGTTTGGTCGAAAATATCAGGTTTACAGAAGTAAAATTCTCCCTGTACCCCTTCTATGATATAATCTCCTACAGAAGCTACATGTTTTGCTTTTCCTGTTTTACCATCTTCCAATGTTTTGATAACCAACTCGTCATCCTCTACAAAAGCATTACCTTTTGAAAAAGCTTCGATCTCTTTTATGTTCTTTCCAGTCCATTTCATAGCACAGATTTCAACTGGCTTTTTTCTGAAAACTTTTGGTTCCTTTGTGTCATCAATTTCCTGATTTAGCATCATCTATCTCCTTTTGAATTAAATATCCTTCTTTTTTTCTTTCCTCATTTTAGTTCTTCCTTAACAGAAACATTTAATGGTACTAATTCAGCATTATAATATTCTTTTGTTTGATTTTCTGCTACTGAAAAATTAGACACACAATTCCTATCGAAATCATTTTCATCAACCCAATTTTCTATCCAAAAATTCCAATACTGTATTTTTTGATCCCAATTTATACGTCTAACAGCATAAAGCTTAAAATTATAATCCAGCATAATTCACTCCTTTTTAGCGCGCTTTGCAAGCCACTTTTCTTTGGTTATAATTGTACCGTCTGAATCATAGATAGGTGATATACCATAATGATAACTCATAATGTAAAGAACCTCTGTATTCTTATCCATTATGATTTGTAAATAACCATTGGTGCTTATGACAATTGTTTCAAAATCGAAGAAATCTTCAAGAGATGCTGTTTCAATTCCGTTTGGTGAATGTACCTTAATTTCTTTGGCAGGTAGACTGCAACTTGCAAAAATAATAGATACGATTAGCATCAAAATAAACTTTTTCATTTTAGTTCTCCTTTCAATCTTTACTGAATAACTGTGTCATCTACAATGGTTTTTCCATGAACAGCAATGGAGCTAGTCATCCTGCCATTCCCAGTTGTGAAATACCTATAACGGCCATTGTCGTAGAAACGGTACATTTTTACGCCATCACACTCGAACAGATATTCAATCTCGAAATCAGCCTTATTATCATTAGGAATTACAGAATACCCTGGTTTTGTACAACTAACAAAAACAACAGACAACAAAATTGCAATTACTATTCCTTTAATCATTTTCATATTTTTACTCCTTCTTAATTATAAAAGTTTTTCCACAGGACTTTCAATAAGTACTAAGCCAACTGGAAACATGCCTGACGTTGTACCACGTATGAAGTCTTTTATTGTCCAACCTTTTTCCAAATATTTTTCATTAAGTCTTTTTAAGTCGCCATTATCTTCAATAAATTCTAATCTTTGCATATAATCCTCACATAAAATCAGCATCAATTTTATTAAATCTTAAAATCTCTTTATAGAATTTACAATCGTCAGGTTTCTCGTTCATGGAAGGGACAGCCTCCTAATAATAAAAATGGCTTCTCATATTGCGTATTACGAAGATTCTCAGAAACTTGTATTTTATAATTATAGCAAGTATGAAAATTTTTACAAGCCCTATTTATATTCATAATGCAAGCTGTATCTTTCATAATTTTTATTCCTTCTTAATTTCCACATGATTTTTGACAAAAATCAAACCCTTTATAGTATGTATCCTGTATGTATTCTTCAAAACTTTTAGATTGTTCTTCCTTCTTATGAAAGTTTTTCAAATTAGCATTATCACGCCAACCAATGCACGGTAAAAATACATCACTTACAATACCATTACTTCGATGTACTCCTAGTACCATATAATCTAAATCCCCATCAGATATAATATCACCTATCTTCAATTCCTCACACTTAATATGATTAGGTTTAGATTCAGGTTCTGCTACAAGATAAGCCAATTTATAATAACCGTACAAACATCTATCATAATATCTTTCAACAATTTTAAATCTACTTTCACAATTTTCTGATATAATATCCCAAACTTCTGTAATATATGCAATCGCATTTTCATCATAGAATGCCGCAACTTTCTTTTTAAGAGATTCAAGATTATCGGCAACGATTACCTTACTGCCAATTGGCAGCTCATCTGCATTCAATGCAGTATATACTCTGCTTTTGTCAAACTTCATTATAGTACCTACCTTTATCTAAGTATTTCAGTTAATAAATCCTCAGCTTCTTTAAGTAATCCATGCTTATCCAATATAGTTTTATATGCAACCAAATGATTATGTTTATCAATATTTTCTGATAACAATCTCATTAAGTAGTCAGATGACTTATCATCTGTACAATCAATATCATCTGTACAATCAATATTATCTGCACAATCAATATTATCTGGTTCTGATACAAGATAAGCCAATGACCAACAAACGTCCGTAAAAAACTCTCCATGAATTGAAAATCTACTTTCGTATTGTTCTGGCATAATTTTTTCAATTTTTATAAGACATTTGTCATTACCATTATATGCCGCAACTTTCTTTTTAATTGATGCAAGATTATCGGCAACAATTACTTTACTGCCAATCTTTAACTCGTCTGCGTTCAATGCAGTATATACTTTGCTTTTATCAAACTTCATATTAGTTCTCCTATTATGAAAATAAAATGGCATTAAGGTTTTTCATTTCCTTTTCAAGCTTAGCCATAGCTTTTTCTTTTGAAACTATTTCATTATAGAAATAGTCATAATCATCACAGTGTTCTTCCCAGCAGAAATAGAAGATATAGTTGTCTCCTTTATTTAAAGAGGGTATTTTTATTTCAAAAGCTGAACCATGCACATTGCTTAAATTTCTTGAGAAATCAATTTCCCATTTATTACCATTTTTATCTATTTCATAATTCTGAAAAATATATAAAAGTCTTTCTACTTCGTCTTCTTTACCATCTTGTGGAAAATGAAATGAAATTCCATGTACATGATCATCACTACAAATGAAAGTAGGTACTTCTACAAACTTCATTTTGTATTTATTAGCAAGACGATTTAAGTCCAATTCACTTTCATAAGTTATACATTCATCTGCTTTATCAAATTCTTTTCCGTCTTTGGCAATATACTTTTTGATAGTACTGGCATAAACTCTTTTGATGGTATTTACCGTCATTTGTCTTCCTCCTTTTCTGAATTATTGGATAGATTTTTCATTATAAAATCCATATTCATTGTCTTTACTTTATTTAATATAAAGCTGGCATTCTTAATTATAAATTCAGGACGGCCATTAGAAGATATACCATGTTCTATATAACTGCCTTCACCAAAAAGGAACTTAACAACATTTGAAAGATTATCTGGAATTTTATATTCCATATCTGGTCTAATTGTAATATCTTGATTTATAAAGACAGCTTTGTTTATTGTTGTTTCATAGTATGGACTGAATATTACTTCTTTACTCATTGAACAATCCTTTTTTAAGCAATTTTTTTCCACGATTTATTGTAAAATAGTTTAATTCATTTTTTTCTTCGTATTCACTAATCATAGAGCAAATTATCTCTCTTGCTTCACAAAGCTGTTTAATAACATAATTATACTCTTTTTTTTCTTGATCTGTCATGACTTATCCCCCAAACTTTGGGATTTCGCACCATGCGATAGGCGTAGCACAAAAATACTCATTAGTATCATCATATCTCCACGTTTTACAATAATCGTTATACATAACTTTCTCTCCGTCTTGATTAATAACACTCATAAGACTTTCAGGTAAATCTCCGTCAGCAACCTTGTGCCATTTTATTCGACCTGCTTCAAAGCCTGCAAGCCAAGCTTGCTCAATTTCCAAACAGCCATATACTTTATGTCCAGAATCATCAATCTCAATGCATTCTGCATTTTCTTCATATTCTTGCGCTCTTTCTTTTTCGGTCATTCTGATGCTTCTGTCAATACTTTATCAATAGCCTTATGCAATTTCCGACAGCAATCAATGCAGATATCTTTACGGAGAATTTCCACAGGAGGAAAAGAACCAAGCAATTTATAATCATATTCTGAATAATTTAGATTTAAAAACCCTGCAAAATCTTTAACTTCTCTTTTGCAAACATCACATATCTTCTTTCTAATTGTCTCTGTCATTCATATTCTCCTACATTAACTATTAGATTAGGTTTCATTCCCTTTGTCTCATAAAAGCATTTTACTTCCATTTGTGAAATCTTTTCAGCGTCTTGATTAGGCAAAGGAGGATTAGATATAAAAATGTAATCTCCTTCACTTCTATCCCACACCATTAAAGTAGCTCTCGGATTTTTGCAATATAACCAAACCTTAAACAATTCACTTACAGTCATTCTTATATCTCCTTCAAGAATTGTTCTACTTCTTCATCATAAGTAAAGCATTCATCAGCATGATATAGTTTTGCGATTAAATCTTTTGCTTTAATGAGTTGTTCTCTTTGTTTATTCATATAGCATAGCATTTCACCAATATTAGAAAATCTTACTCCATTGACTTCTATTCCTGTGAAGCCTTCGTTATAGCAACTTGAACTTTCTGCTTTTATGTCATAATGAGGATTGATATGTTTTACGCCACCAACCATTTCTAAAACTGATTTTTCCATTATTCACTCTCTTTAAGAAATTGCTCTGCTTCTGAAACTGTTTCATATCTTTCTTTCAAGTGTTCTACTTTTGCCATGAGCAAAAAATCATTAAGAAGTTCCTTTGCTTTGATTAGCTGGTAATGTTCTTTATTCCACTGTTCTTTAATTTCTTTCATTGTCTTATTAAAGTTTTCACAGTCTTTAATATTCTGTTCTTTTAATTCAGAAATTTCTTTTTCAGCTTTTTTCTTAGCATCATCATAACCTTCTAAATATAATCTACTAACTTGATAATTTTTAATAATTTCTGCATTTTCTTTTTCTAAATCCTTAATTCGTTTTGCCTTGTTTTCCTCTTCTAGTAAAGTGATTCTAAGACTTTCTTCTTGATTTTTATTCAGTTCTTCAAGATTTGCTATTATTTTCTCTCTGGGTTCTGCGCCTGCAATATATCCTTCTTTTGAAGCCTTAAAATCAACATCATCATAAAACTTGTTGCTTCCATCGTATGGTATTCTGAAAGCATGCTTTTCCGCATAATCACCCGCTTCTTTCTCTAATTCTTCCTTAGTCATTTATCTACTCCTGATTATCCCCAATGTCATTGTCGTTCTCGTCAAAAGCGGTACATACATAAGTTCTTGGATCATTCCAGAAATGCTCAACCATATCTTTTTCATTTGGAGAAAAACTATTACAATATCGTTCTTCTTCATAGCAAGAACCATTTAGTTCTGCTGAAATCCAGACTGTGCCTTTGGGTATCTTGCTCATTTTATTCCTCTCTAAATTCTGGATAATCCAGAAGAAACTTTTCCAATTCTTTATTTGCCTTTTCCACTGCCTCAACTTTTTCTTGATATGTCTTTGCTGGTGCATCTGGCGATTTATATAAACAAATCACAAGACACACCATAAAAAATATAGCACTAATAATAGAAATTGGTTTATTTGTCAAAAAAGCAAGTATAAAAAATACTAAAACCATTATAAGAAAAATAACACTAAAAATTATATAAATATTTTCTGACATAATAATTCTCCTATAAATAATATATCTCAATATTTATGTCAGTATCTTCAAAAATCTCTTTGAGCATTTTCTTGACATTCTTCCAACTCAATCTATCAAGACCACATCCAATTCTTGGCATTATCAATGTCTTGATAAGATTTTCTTTACATAATTCTTTCAAATCAACTAATGTTTCCCTCAATGAATCATAAGTTGGTTTCTGCCAATATTTTGATTTTGTAATTAAATTTATTACATTGTCTATTGTCATACACTTGCATGGTGGTAATTCTTGTAATTTTTTAGTTAAATTGTATCTTTTGTTGAATTCTTTTGCGATTCCTGCACCACATGCGTAATCTCCGGATATACAATGCACGTAGTATTCACTGGGATGTTCTAATTTTCTATCGAACAAATTTCCTTTAATTTCTGTAAAAGTCATTATTCAGTTTCCTCAAATATTATTCTCCTATGAATAATCCCAATAAACTCTATCTTCCTCACACAAGATAGAATCTAACAAAGCATTAGTAAACAAATCACAAGCTCTTTTACAATTTTCAAGTACTTCTTCAAAAGCATCATCAGTATAAAATTTATAACATTCCACAAACTTTGCTTTGAATTCACTGTTATGTTGAACAGCAATCAAATCATGTCTCAAACTATAAATAATCTCAGCCAATTGTTTAACTGAAATGAATTTGTCTTCATTAAGAATATCGTCTGTATCATCAGCAATTGGTTGTGAAACAAGTTTGACCATTTTGAACATTATGTGAGACACACCTTTGCAAGTGCTATCTGAACAATTTATTGAAAAATCTCTTCCCATAATTTAATCCTCAAAAAACTTTGGTAGAGTAAATAATTGTATATCCAAACCCCAGATACAGCCTAATATGATTTTGCAAATCATCAAGTATAGAACAAAGACTATCAGCTGAAAGGCAAATATTGCCAATGGAATCCAGAATATTAAATGTTCTTCAAGACCTGCTATTGCAAAGGCAATGATTAGCATAAAACAAATTACAGATATTGTCCAAAAAATTTTTTCCCACAGTTTCAGTTTCATAATTTAATCATTCTCCTTTTTTTTAAGAAAAGTCTTCCTTATTCATAACCCTTACAATAAAATTTCCATACTGAAAAGTACCTGGAAGTGGAAGAAAAGACTGATTAGTTTTAGTCCATTCATCGTACCAATATGTATTCCGATTGTTTCTTTCAGCCAACCTTGCGCCAACTGAATTTATATATGAAGAAATAGGATCAGTGTATTTCACTGAAACCCTTTCACCATATTTGTAGCTTCCTTCTTTTCGTACTTCGGTTCCCCAATATTTCATTCCTTCTCTATGAACTAAAATATGATAGCCACCAGAAGTTCTGACTATTACGTAATTTCCTTTTCCAAAAAAATGATAGCTAACACTTCTTAAAACTTCGTAAATTATTTGCTGTCTTTCTTCATCGGTTTTGGCTTCGTCTGAAAAGTCCAAATCAAACTGAGTCCAAATATGACGGCTTAAATTAGTTGCCCTACAAGTCTTCTTGTGAGTGTCTATTGTTCTCAATTTGAAGAGCTGTTCCCTAATACCGTCAATCGACATTTTAGAGCAGGCATTTACCAAGTCGTTCAATATTGCACTTGCATGATTCATATTGTCTATGACAACCTTATGCTCATCGGAAGGATTTATATAAAAATACAGAACCAAACTTTCCTGTGGGTATGGATAACCTGTCTTTGTAAGCATACCTTCATATGGGAATTCATATCTCTTTACAAATGATCTGAACCATTCAAAATTCCAAATCCTGTCTTTACCACGAGTTGTGATGACTTGCTCTCTCATCATCTCGCCACGAGCAAGAGCTAATTTGCGTCTTTCTTCTTCTGGGATTTTCTTAGACCTGGAAGCTATGCACATCAGGTATGATTCACTGTCTTCTGGTTTCACAATTATATTATTAAAGAACCATTTTAATTCATCTTCATCACCAAGAAATTTATAATTTGACATTTATTTATTCCTCCTCATAGTCTTCTTCTCTAACACCAGTATAAAGAATTACTCCACGACTAAGAGCATCTATTACTTGTGCTTTGGTAGTAAGTTTATGTGGCTGATACAAGCTAAAATAATAAAGTGGTATTCCATTATCAATATATGAAAATGCCAATCTATAATTTGGAACGTTTATAATCTTTTCTTTTTCTATTGCTTTTTCTTTTCCAAACATTATTATACCTCACAATAAAATTATAAACGATTTTGAAAAAAAATTAAAGACCTTTTAAAGTTAAATTATAGGAGATGATATTAAAATGAGTAGAAAGAAAAAGGAAGTCGATGTTAAGCAGGATAAAACAATTAAAGACCTTAGAGATGTTGTAGATTTTACAAATGAAACAAACAAGGAACAGGATAAGGCTATTAAAAGTATTGAAGAGTCTGTCAATATGTCTTTTAAAAATGATGCGGAAGCTCATAGCTTGAACCAAGAACAAAACGTTAGGCTTAATGAGATTAATGCAAAGATTGCTAAATTTGAAAGCAATCTAAAAGAAGTAAAAAATACTGTAAAATTTGCTATATCCTTGGCTGTTTTGGCTTGTGTTATAGGTATAATTTCACTTTTTGTTTAAATTATAAAAGGCATAATGATTAGTCATTATGCCTTTTAATTATTTCTTTTCTTCTTTTTTATCAGCATCTTCTGATGCAGGTTTGTCTTTAATTTCTTCTGGCTTAGGCTTTGACAAACTAAAACCTCCAAAGTTTTCTTTTTGTTCTATTTTAAATTCCATAAAATTCATCCTCTGTATTTTCATTAACATTATATGATTCAAGGGTATATTCAAAATCTTCATCTTCGGTGTTATAAGCATTTTGCTTATTAAGTTTATCTACGGCTCTTTTGGCAAAATTTTTGTCCAAAATAACATCGTAAATTTCAACCCTGTTTTCTTTTAAATCTTTCTCAAAAATAATATATACCTTCTTCATTTTCGTTCTCCTTTTATTTCCCTAACAACAACGAAATTATCATTTTCATCATTTACAGAAATAAGTTCTATATTAAACTTTTCTAAATATTCATTTATATTTTTTTCAGAAGCATTATAAACATTAAATTCATATCTTCCCTGAACCTTTTCTATTTCTCTATCACAATTAAATTTTTTCTTTGTATATTTAAGAACCTTTAAAAAATCTTTTTGCCTCTTTGTTCTTTTATAAAACATAAATATCTCCTACAAGATATTCTATATGTTTTATTTGTTTTTGTCAATTAATTAAATAAGATAATTAAGAGGATTTTATTTATGATATCAATTAGAGAAATAGCGGATAATAAATCATCAATTTCTTCTACAAGATGGGCTTTTGCTTCTGTAATTATTTTCGATATAGTAGTAATACTTATTGCTGTTGCTGCTTATCTTTTCGGGCATTTTTTTAATAAGCCTTTGTCTTCTGATTTTTTTGGTGGAATTTCTGCTTTGTTGGGTATTCTTACTGGTTTGGTGACTACCTCAAAAGCACTTCAAGGATTTGAGCCAAAAAAAGATAAGCCAGACTTTGAGCAAACTAAAAAAGAAGAAGAATCAATAATCATCAACTAAGTCCAAAGTTTTTAAGACTTGTTTTTCTTTTGAATGTTTCGATGTTCTTATTTATAGTGTCATTAATTTCAATGACATTATTTGTAAGCATAGTGAAACATTCAAAAATTGCTTCTCCTATTTCATCTGGTACTTCAAAGCCAGAGTTTCCAAACAAAGTAAAGTGTGGTAAAAATTTATTACTGAACATACTTACCCTACTCCAATTATCATACAAAATAAATCCAATGCTTTCTTTCTTCTTGCCACATGAAGAAATCCACTTGTCTGATGATAGAATTATTCCTTTTTCATAATCATAACTTAATTTGATTTTTATATTTTTCCATGTAAAACTTTTAACAACATTTGTTAAGAAACAATTTGTATTTTGAATCTTATGCTCTTTTTTAAATTTGTTCATTTTTTCTATGGTTTTAAACAGTTCCAACCATTCTTTAACGCTTGATCTCTTTATTGCATATTTGTCTAATTCTAATTTCATTTTGTACTCCTAACAAAAAGGGGAGGTTTCCCTCCCCCTAAATATATAAAAACACTTTCAAGACACAATAAAGCATTGAATCTTCGGGATTACGATTCAGACTTCCAGCCGATATTGATATTACTATCTCACTAAGAAGAGCAACTCACGAATGACCGCATGAATTTACTTTATAAATCTTTAAGAGTTTTTAACTAAATTAAAAACGGAGCAGGCAGGATTCGAACCTGCGCACCTCTTGCGAGGTCTAGCGGTTTAGCAAACCGCCCCCTTAACCACTTGGGTACTGCTCCATGAAGTTTAATCAAATCCCCAGACCGAAGTTTCACCACTTACTCCGTCCTCTCCCTTAACGTAGGAGTGCTCTTAGGGTGTTCTGAACTAAATCTGAGGATTTGCTTAATCAAATTCATACCACTTTTCTTGTGGTCTATACTGAGTTTTTAAAAAATATCTTTCAACTTCTTCATCAGATGCTTCTATCGAAAGTTTATTTAACTCAGACTTAAATTTATGCTTTGCCTGCCTATAATTGTCTCTCATAGAAAGCCGCATACCTTTCTTACAGTTGCCCCAGGTCATTCTATGGCAACTCCACTTCCATCCACGAGTTCCGTGGTCTTGCTTTTTAGGTTTATTTCTATACATAACCTAATGATAAGTCATATGCAACTCCTAATTTTTTAAAAGCTCCTCACGGTAGGATTCGAACCCACACCTAAGACCATGCAGGTCTCGTGCTTACCAACTAACACTACGTGGGATCTGGGATGGCAGGATTCGAACCTGCGGAATGCATGGACCAAAACCATGTGTCTTACCACTTGACGACATCCCAATATAATTTAGTCCATCTTGGATTTGAACCAAGAACCAAAGGATTATGAGTCCTCTGCTCTAACCAATTGAGCTAATGGACTAAAATGCAAGCACCGTACTACTTTCGTAGATTTACTTTCGTATTTAGGCGGCTACTAAAATTACGATGCCAGAAACCTTTTTTATTTTTGTATGAAGATTACTAAAAAATCAAATCATCTGGTATTAAACCAGATAAAAATTGCTGGGTTATATCAAAATTCATGCCACTCTCTGATTCAATCATTATTTTTCCATCTTTTATATAAAGAATAAGAAATTTTTCTTCTGGAAATTCTTTTTTGAAAATCTCCTTACAATTTTCTGTAAATTCTTTATACTTAGATAAAAAGAATTTAAATTCAGATTTATTCATAAATTAGCCCCAGTGAGAGTCGAACTCGCATTTTCTGGATGAAAACCAGATGAACTAAGCCGTTATTCGATAGGGCCATTATATTTTAACTTTTTACAAAATTACCATTTTCATTTTTGAAAAGTTCTGCCTTTGAAGTTTCGCAACCTTCAACCGTTATAACAACATAAAATTCTTTGGAATTTGACAAAGGGATTATTTCTATCCAATCATCTTCGTTATCGTCTTTAATATAGAAGACAGAATCAACTTTTGAAACCGTATTGCTATCATAATGATAGCCTTCAAAACAAAGTTTTGTCAAGTCCATAAACCAACTCCTTTTAATCAAAATCCCTATTCATTGTTCATCGTTTCATAATTTAATTATAACATTTTTTAAAAATTTTTTCAAGACTTTTTACATAAAATTTATCCTTTTATATCGTTTCAAAAACGTCTTCTTCCAATTCTTTAATTGAATTTTCTTCTCCTTGAAGAAGTTTTTCTACTTCTATTAAATCTTCTTTTATTTGTTTATTCAATTTTTTACGAGAAATTTTTTTTGTAGGATATTTTTTTTCTTCCTCTTTCAAAGGCTTTGACAAACCTGCTTTTAACAAAGCACTAATTTCATCTTTCGTCATAGCTTTCATAATTTTCTCCTATAAAAAATTTTAATATTTAAAGTATTTCTGTGCTGCTGATAATTTTCTCCAATCACTATTTTTTTGAAGTTCTTTTCCATTTTTATCATGCAATGGTTTTCCTTCTTTTTTTGCTTTGTTTATCTCATCATTAGATAAAGCACATTTATTTTGAAGAATTTTCAAAAGCTTTTCACAATTATCCCACATTTTTAAAGTTTCTAATTCTTCTTCTGTAGCTCCCTGATGAGTTGATTTAATTACAGGTTCTAGTTTTGCTCTTATAGCCTGTCCTTTACTTATCAAAGAAATAATAAATGCATTAGAATTTTTATTCGAACCTATTACATTCATCGAACCATATTTTTTAACAGCTTGTGCTATTTCTTGCTGTAATTTTCTTAATTCTTCCTTATCATTTGTTGATAAATCTTGTTCTGCAAGAATAAAAGAAGCTAAAATTAAATTCATAGCTTCATTTAATAATTGTAAGTCTTTATATAAAAATTCCATACTATTTATCTTTCTACATAATATGACCAAAAGGAGCAGTCTATACAATTTCACTTTTGTTAAAAGGTTTCTTTAACATAAGAATAAAGTGATAATAAAAACCATTTGCAAATTGTATTTCTAACTCTCTTGGTAAATTATTTTTATTTAGAAAAGTTTTTATAAATTCTTCTACTTCATTTATAAAAATATTATAAACGATTTTAAAAATTTTTTCAAGATTTTTTTTGGGGATAATCGGACTCGAACCGATACGCCCGAAGGCACTTGTTTTTGAGGCAAGAGTGGCTACCAATTACACCATATCCCCATTTAGTCGGTTCTCAGGGACTCGAACCCCGATGTCTGCATTTTATGCTATGCAGTGCTCTTTACCAATTGAACTAAGAACCGTGGCGCACAGTCTTATTTTACGTGTTAGCTACGCAGTTGTATCACGTGCATTCGTTGCTTGTTTCCTTCGGAATGACCTCGTACTCCAATCTTTTTACAGGCTCGCAAATTCCCAACAAGATATTAACTTTCATCTTGATAAGCAGTAGCTTACCTGAGTGTGTGGTCGTGGCTGGCACCACCCTCCATCTCCTACTTGGAAGTTTTTCCGTTTCTCACTGAAATCTCTGGGTGTTTCTTACGCACTTGCATCAGATTACGAGAGTTGCCAACTCTTCTTTCCGTTCAGACTTATAACTACTCTTATATTATAAACGATTTTAAAAATTTTTTCAAGACTTTTTTATATTGGTCATTAATTACTATTATTAAAAAAATCCCTTAATTCTTTTTTTGTTTTGTCTATATCATTTTCTCTTTTTATTTTAATTATATATTCTTTTTCTTCCTCTGTAAATTCCACATAATTAATCATCATCTCTTACCGAGTGCCATCTATCATCAGCATCCCAGTAGCCTTTCTGTCCCATCATATTATAGCCACAAGAATGACTATTGGGATTATAAGAACCGCCTGACAAATGACGAGCTTCATCGGCTGACAATTCACCTTGAGCATAAAGATTTCTTGCCTCAGAAGCACTTAATTCATTAGGAATATATCCCATTGTTTTCTCCTTACTCTTATATTATAAGCGATTTCAAAAATTTTTTCAATTTATATAATTCCAAATTCAGCAAGATTATCTTCTAAATTTAATTCTTGCTCTGCTTTTGAATGAGGTATATCAAATTCACTAAGAATTATTTCCAGTGGTTTATTCATCTCTTTGATTCGTTCAATATTGCATTTTACACCATAGCTTGTACCATTCCAAAATGCTACTGCTTTATCGCATAAATTGCACATCTCTTTGTCTTTTACTTGATAAAATTCTTCACCTTCCAATCCCTGTGCTTTATCCCACATAGAAACAAAATTAGGATACACGGTTCTTTTTGGTTCTGGTGTAGAACAATAAACTACTACTTTTTCAAAACCTTTTTCTTTAAGATAATTTTGAGCAAGTATATCTACTCCATAACAATCACCAACGATAACTTCTGCATCTTTATCGCTGATAATATTATCCAAACATTTTTTCATTTTGAGATTAAGTTTTTTTATCTTACTACTACCAGATATAAAATAAATCATTTTTTAACCTATCACATCTTTTCTATTAGTCTGTTCCATTCTTTTATAACTTTATTTTTGTCATAACTACATTCCATATTTTTCACATATGAAGCATATTCAATGCCATCTATATTTTTATATTTATACTCGCAATGCAAAGAAAAATCACTATGAAAGAATATTAAAAGTGCTTGTCCATTAAAGACCGCTACTAAGAAACCATCGTTCCAATAATAACCACTTTCATGAGGTGAAAGGTCATAAAATATAATCTCAGCATATTCATTGTCTGAAAGCATCTCATTAAACTCTCCATAAAACTCTTCTGCTGAATTATATTTGACCTCTTTTGCAAAAGCCACACTTGTAAAAAGTGCCACCACTATCAATAAAGAAAATATTCTTTTTTTCATTTTTTCATCTCCTTTTCTATTATTTCTAAGAAAGTCATATTTATCTACTTATTAACAGAAGACTAACTATTTTTTATCATCTAAATTAATCCACTCATTTATATCTTTTTCTAGTTCTTCTTCATTTAAAGAATTTCTATATTTAAGAACATGTTTTTTTCTTCTTCGTCTAAAGTACCGTATTCTTTTTGATATTTTTCTAAATATTCTTCATTAGTCATCAATTTTCTCAATTATAAAATCTGATTCAGAATTATCACATTTAATAGAATTTACATCTATCTGAGCAATTTTTTCTATTTCTGGCAAAAGTTTTCTATGCGCCAAAGCTTCTCTTAAATCTTCTTCAGTTATTTCAAAATTTGGATCTTCTTTCTTACATTCCTCAAGGTCTTCTTCTGTTATAAACTCAAAAGTCGGATCAATTTCTTTGATTTGTTCCATTATTTTCATCATTGATTCTGTAATCATTATATATCTCCTTTAAAGGAATTTTAAATTCCACACTAGGAACATTAAGTTTAAATCCCATTTTGTTATATTCTCTAATCCATTCGCTTAATTTTTTTATTTTTTGATAAACTTCATTATAATTAGCTATATTTTTTATAGCCAATCTAATTTCATTGTCATCTGCAATTTTTGGATCTTCTTTAACTAAAACTTTAGCTATCGGCCCATTCGGATTTAAATCATATTTTTTTCTTTTATTTAAAAGCCTAGAACTTCCATCTGCCAGCTCATAATAATTTTTCATAAGTTCTTTATATTTATCACTTGTTAAATCATTTTTCCAAGTTATTATGATTTTTTTATTATGTTGTACAATATTTCTTATTATGTTTATATCTACCTCAAGGCAATGAACTGCTTCTGCAACTCTTGCAGACATACCTTCTTGGTTTTCTACTTTTTCATATGCTTCTACTATTAAATAAGCTTCTTCTAATTTCATAAAATTATCTTATCATTGTAATAATTAAAGCATTTTTATCACCAACTTTTACATTTCTTATTTTCATAATTTAATTATAATTTTTTTCAAAAATTAATTAAAGACCAAAATCCATTATTTACTGGATGGAGGATTCGAACCTCTACGGACGTGCAATCTGCCACGCCCATCCCATGCACCCACGTGGGGTACCCTAGCAAGCTAGATACATCCAGTTTAGTCGGTCGGCAGGGAATTGAACCCCACTTTTCCTCTTACTCTCACAGAAACGTTTCCTATTCTTAAAAAACTCATTCGTAGTTTGTTTTCCAGTAATAAGAACGTATTTCCATTACCATCAAGGTAATATCCCCTTCGTTCTACGAAAACTCCAAGACGACCGTTAAAAAAGATAAGCACTGGTTCAGTCTTATCATTGGAAGATTTTACTCCTTTTAACTCCGCCAATCTTCGAAGGCACCCTCAAATCACTAGGAGGGTGGGCTTTTACGAGTCTCCACTCGATTTATTGCTTATGTGAATTCTTGTAGTCTATACAATCCTGATGGATTTTTCCAAGACCACGTTCAGAATATTGCAAATTTTTGACTTTAAAGGATACACCAATGTTGTTATCCTTATCATAATCCTCAGTTCTTACTACAACACCTTCATGTTGCATGTAGTTTTTCCAAAGCTTTGCTTTTGGAAGTTCTGCTTTATAATTGACTACGCCTTCAAGCCATGAATGAATTTTATCTTCATCTTCTGGAACCCAAACAGCTTTTTCTGCAAAAGCAACTGCTGAATCAACATCAGGCATTACTTCTTTAAGTGTACCAGTCCAAAGAAGAGGAACGACCCTCATGCCAAACTTATCAGCAATCTTTACCTGTCCTTCATATGGAAGTTGTTTGAGTGTAGAATAATCCTTGACAGTAAAAAGGAACCACTGGTTTCCTTTGAAGTCATAAATATTGTCTTGAATACCTGGGCCTACCTGCTCACCCTGAAGGATATAAGCCTTATGCTCGTTTTTCCAAATTTCCTTCATTTTTTTGACAACATCATACTTACGCATCATATCCCAGAAGATCGATTTGTCTTCAAGCTTGTAAGCATTGTTTCTTGAACATACATAAGCACCAGTAAGCTTCTTGCCTTTGAAAGTAGGAACCACTGTGAAAGATTGACCTTCCATCTTAGCCGTGATCAAAACTTCTTTGTCAGCATACTTTTCAATGACACCCTTCATATTCTGAATGGTAGTTTCATCTGACTTTGAAATCAAATCAGTTGGGAAACCACCTGCTGAGTTCTGATGTTTCTTCTGCCAGATACGACCAATCCATCTTGTAAGAGAATGGGAAAGACAGAACTTCACCCACTTAGGATAAGCCTTTTTAGATTCTCCCTTTGGAGAAGCATCTTCTTCTGGCTCATATTTCCAAATGCCAAGGGCATCCGTAATATCATCACCAGCCTTCATTCTTCTTACTTCGCCTTCCGTTAATCCAAGTTCTCTCAGTGGTACTGCAAGACCCCAAGACTTAATACTTGAAAATTTCTGTGGCTTAATAAGAAAACCTTCTTT
>Ga0326511_10000732_pt1 | contig 28733 bp, 43 predicted proteins | sample 0_2496_0518_D_FD_203701 | JGI IMG/M metagenome (GOLD analysis project Ga0326511, IMG submission 203701) | Bovine rumen microbial communities from UC Davis, California, United States - 0_2496_0518 | ecosystem: Host-associated > Mammals > Digestive system > Stomach > Rumen | place: USA...
CGCTTGACCGGCAGTGCTCTATTGCTTTCTCTTTTGCTTCCTTCCAATCATCTGCATAAGGCTTGTGGAATGTATGTGTCCAAGCGATTATAGGTGTAGATGACAAGAAGGTTTTGGAAATGTTTCTGGTAATGTACCCACCGGGAATTTCCGGCTTTGGAATTTTAATCTTCCTCATTTTGGTGAAGTCTCCTTTCTATTTCTGCTTTGCTATGGCCGATGGAATCAAGATTGTCAAATATAGTATTTGTAATGCTATTCGCTATCTGGATTGCAAGAGGGATCTCCTGATCTGTAAGCTGGTCAACCATAGTTCTTCCAAGCATATGGAGAGTAAGTTTCCTTATCATCTCCCAGTCTTTTTCTACATCGTAGAAATTCCATTCAGCAGCATTCTCAGGATAGTCCTTATAGATCGCCTGATCCTTAAGATAGGCAACTCGGTGTTTCATTTGTTTCTCCTGGAAATAGTGCCAAGCAGGGTCCATTCTATGAGATTTTTGTGACATGGTGAAGTCTCCTTTCAAATATAATTAAGGTAATTGTTGTGCTTTGTAATTGAGCCATTGAATAAAACTTGCTATGAATAGTCCACCAAAGTTGAACACAATACAAAGAACTGCAAACGGTTCGAGACAATCAATATCTCGTTCTGTAATGCAGTCCTTAATGTTCAATGCTGTTACTCCTAACCAAGCCCCATCAAATAGCACTAGTATTACTATCCATAGGTATCTCATTTTGGTGAGCCTCCTTTCCACCGGTTTCAAACCATTCCATATAAGACATAGTGCAATACCCACATAGATCTGCTTGAACTCGGTTATAACTATGATCAGCTTCTTCAAACTTCATCGGTATTATTGGGTATTTTTTCTGTAACATAGCTACCTTGAGTTTATTTGTAAGGTCTTCTGTTATAAATTCCCCACATCTATCACATTGACGAGCTATCATTATGATCCCTCCTCACTTTCCTGTAAGAAAATTATAAGTTGCAATAGCTTCATCACTAGTGAAATTAGCAATAACCTCTAATCTAGTTTCTATCATAGGATCGACAATCTCCCTAGCTACAAGTAATACTGCATCATCTCCATTATCAGCTTTATCGAATGTTACTATAAGTTTATCTGACATTTTCATTCTTCCTCGCTTTCCTGTTGTTTATACTTATCGATAATCTCGTCAATCCATTCCTCACGCAAATAATAATCACCATCTCCATGCATTTCTGCGGTTGCGTGTAGTTCAGCTTTTATTTCATCAAGTACATCTATCGACACGGCTTGTACTGATCGATCTTTTGGTGGCATTTTAAGAACAATATCGTATAGCGCATCATAATCGTTCATACTCATACCACTTCCAACATAATCAGCAAAAGCGGTAAGTGTATCTTCACGGCTAATCAAATCACCAATTTGTTGCGACATCATAAATATCCTCCGTAAACTCTCCTGTATCACAGACCAGACCCTGGCCTACAGAAGTCTGAACAACGGTTCCCTTAGGATGAAGGTCTAGATCTGCTGCGACCATGACGAAGTCACCAAGCATCTTTACTCCATCCTCACGAATATAAAAGGGATAATCCTCTTCGGAATACCCCCTGTTTCGCATTGACTGTATGACTCTCTCCATTGGTAGGTTGTAATAGGTTTCTTCGTTTGTAGGTCCCATTACTCTACCTGCTGATTTGGTTAGCTGTCTGGTTGATGGCTTCACATAGACTTGTTTAACCGGGATCTCTACTGGATCGCCTTGTGCTAATCCTTGAATACATTTAGGTTCTATTGAGACTTCTACGATAGTTACTGGCTCAGGTACGACCTGTATGTCTCGTTCTGAATAAATATCACCGATCTTGGCTGAGTGAGCATCTACCATATACATGGCTATGATTCCTACCAAGATTATTCCAACTGCTGCTCCGAATAGTACATCGAGAATGTTAAGTTTCATTTGTGACCTCCTTATCATTAAGCCATTCCCAAATATCGATCTGATGATTCGAGTTACAGAAGTTCCAGTCTTCCTTTGGTTCTTCTTTAAGTTCATCTAAAGCTTTTTGATAATTCTCTTGGGTTTTGTTCTTACGCTCCTGATGACATCTGTAGATAGCAAAAACCTGGTCATCTCTCATATGGTGTACTTTGCGATGCCAGGTTGCATTAGGATACATATCCATTACCTCTCTTCTGATTGCCTGCATGTTCATTAGATCACCCCCTTGATCTGGTCTTCCCTTGCCCAGCAGCAATACTCACTTTCCACATTCCGAATATAATAGGAATAAACTGGGTTGTTAGGATCTGCTTCCGGCGTTGCAAGTTCTGAGACATACATTACTGCGCATAATGTGCCTGTTGGTAACCTGCAGTTATCTGAGATGACGGTCACTAACTCACCCTCGCAATAAGTAGTCTTCTTCGACTTACGATCCTGCTTATCGAATTCTGTAATTGCGAGTCTGAGAATATCACGCTCAAGTTCATTGTTAACGGTGATCTTTTTGATGTTGTTGTATTCACCTTTTGCTTCGTTCTGAAACTCTATATGCATACTTAATCCCTCCTTAATCTTAAATATGCTGGCCATATGATGACGAACACCAGGAATATAAACCATATAGGTGCATGGGTGCCTTCTTCATCCAAATACTCTCTGTATGCTGATAATCCTCCAAATGACTTCATACCGATAAGCCATAAGATTGTTCCAATAAACAAATAAATGATCAGAATTATTAATCCGATTTCTGCTTTACTCATCATCAAATATCACCCCCAATATCTGTTCAAATTGTTCACTTGGCATCTCTATAGAGAGATCCGCTTTAGCAGTTCCTCCGGACTTAAGTTCAAAGCGATTGAGTTTTACACCGGGATTAATCCCTGTCTTTTTCTCGATCGCCTTGTTGATGAATCTGCTGGTGATGTTTCGTGCTACTGCACTGCTGAAACTAATAATGTCCACTTCTGTTTCTCCTTTCACTTTTGAAAATATAAAAAGGAATAGCCCTAGATTTCTCTAGAACCACTCCTTTGTCGCTTAACATAGCCCCAAACGTCTATCACTCTTCTATTATCCTCATTAAGGGGTAAGAATTTTTCGCGAATAAAAAAAGAGACCACTAGATTTCTCTAATAGTCTCTTTATAGAAAGGAACAAAAAATGAAAAAATCTAAATTAAATCCATCTTATCTACGCTCCATTAAGGGGCAAGAATTTTTCGCGAATGCGATAAAAGAAAAGAGAGCAGACTATAAAAGCCCACTCTCTTTGTACTCATTATAAGCATCCATTATTCTTGATTCTGTAGCTTGTGGCATCCAATCATAATAAGTGTCATAATAGTCACTATACTTCCTACATTTCTTACATGTCTTCCTTTTGGGACTAACCTGTTTTTCTTCTTTTATCTCAGGTTGCCCATTTGTTCCTGTAAGTTTTGCATAGTATACTGGAAACGCTATTACTGCTGCCAACGATATTTTCGCTGCATTTGAACCAATATATTTCTTTAATTTATCGTTATATGTACTCATAATTCGTACCTCCTTCATTAAGGAAGTAGAAATTTAAACGAAAAAGAAGAGCCCTAGATTAGGACTCCTCATCTCTTACATACTCTTCAATTAGTGTATTGATTGTTTGTGCGAACTGCCGATCATAAGCTTTAGAATCACTACCAACTGTAGTGTAGTCCATATATTTCCCATAATCTTTATCAAACTTTTCTAAAGCATGATATCGATCATGTGCCATTACTACATCTCCAATTTTAGTTAATAATTCTGCTACTTTTGACCAATCGTTCTTCCATTTGAAATTACTTTCAACCATCATAAACCTCCTTAAATTGAATCGTGAAGGACCCTATTGCCCTCCATTAAGGAAGTAGAAATTTAAACGAAAAAGAAGAGCCCTAGATTACTCTAGGGACTCATCCTCCGGTTTAATGTACTCGTCATATGGTACATCTTCTATCTCTATTTGTTTTGATACCCATTTTACTGCTCCTTGAAAAGCATTATAGTGTGTAAATGTGTATACTATTGTAGTAAGCCAAATCGGCCATGCTATTAAGTCTATTGCAAATTCAAGCATCAATACATTCTTATTTATAAATACTGCATGATGTTTAACTTTCATATAGATTATTAACATTACCTTTGCCCATACTACAAAAATGCTAATACCGAAATACACTTCCATTACTTTTTCCATAGTGATATCTCCTTTCCGGACCTCTCGTCCATTATAGGAAGAGAAATAAAAGCGAAAAGAAAAGAACCCTAGAATTAGGGCTCCTTTCCTGTTATCTTTTTGAAAGCTTTATCAGAAAGCTCTCGGATCTCAGCTGTCTCATCTTTGAAACAAATATCATCCATGACCTGATCCCAAGTTTTCTCGGGATGTCTCTTCTGATACATCTCTCCAATGAGTATTACATAATCTCCCATTTTACTCATGATAAACTCCTTTCTGGACCTACCGTCCATTATAGGAAGAGAAATATAAACGAAAAAGAAAGGGATCATAAAGACCCCTTCAGAAACTGTTTTGCATCGGTTTCTAATTCCAACTTTCCATTTGTTCCAAAATTGTAAATATCACGGATGTCATCCTCTGTAAGCTTTCGTCCATTAATAGTTAAAGATCTTAACCATTCTTTAAACGTGTAATTTAACTTACCACCTTCTTTTACCCATGACACTACATATCTTGAAATATGTATACCTTCAATTGCTCGATTTTCAAACATATAGTTTCCTCCTTTTAAACGGCACTATTTGCCATTATAGGAATAGAAATATAAACTAAAGAAAAAGAGAGAGCAATCGAAATGATTGCCCCTCAGGATTTCTTAAATGGTATGTACCAATGAAACCTCTTCGAACATCTGTCCGCAATGATATGTGCGATCAAACTTGATTCGATAATCTTTCTTATCGAAACCAAGCATGCGCATCATGTTATTTGCTAACAGAACTATTTCTTTACGAGATTCATCGTCACAGTCACATACAAGACCCTGCTCGTTAAATCTTTTAATTGTCTCTCTCAAATATAATTCGTCTCTTAACATAATATTTACCTCTTTCTTTTAATCGTGAAGGGCCCTATTACCCTTCATAATATAGTAAGAAAAACACGCGTTATTTATTGAGAAAAAATTTAGACCATCAGAATAATCCAATGGCCTAAATGACTTATACTTCAAATACAAGTGTTCCTCCCTTACAAGGTTTGTACACTCGTCCGTCTGAAGCAACTCCACCTACTTCATCCCAGACTGTATACTTACCAATACATTCATATATACCTTCATATTTCATAGGTGTATATAATGCATCTCTGTTTACATGTCTATCGATGCTAATATAGGTTTCTTCCTCAATACGTCCTTTGTTTATTAACCAAGTAAGTAATTCTTTTCTATTCATTAACATATAAATCACCTCTTTCCTTTCTGAACAGGAACCACTCCTGTTCATTATAGAAAGGGATTTTTCCGCTAATGTCTTGCTTTATCTAAAAGCCAGAAGAACTTTCTATAGATCGTATAATACACATCTTTACAGCAAGGAATATCCATCTGTGTACGCAATGCATCATAAGATGTATCAGTAATGACTCCTCGTAATACACAAGGGCCTATTACAGGATCTGCCTTAACTGCTACTCTCTCCAGCATACCTATCCGGTAAATGTAATACATTCTTGCTTCGAGAGTCTTAAGAATAGGATAGATCTCACGACTACCACTCACTCGTTCTTCCTGACTTGTAGATGGATAGAGATTAATGCTATTAAGAAGTTGCTTCCAGGTATCGTATTGCATGCAGTAATGCTTCAATTCATAATACCGGTGCTTATCGATGTAGTACTCATTATCTTTGGATATCTCTGCTCTTATAACTGTGCCCATAACTTCTCCTTTCACGACTGACTAATTGCTGCCTAGGCAAAGACAATTCTATTACTGTAATTTTGAAATTTTCAGTCTATTCTTTTTAGGAGTTATGTAAACACAATAGAAGGTTAGGCTTATGTAAACCAAATATAAGTACACAGGTTACAGAGGTTTGGATTAGCATATTGACCATGAATACCTTGTCAGAAAGTTGTCAATTTGATAGTCTAACTCTTGAGGATGTACGGAAGCTGTATGAGAAGATGGAAAGAGATGAAGTCTTATCGAAATATAACTTCCCTACGAAACCAAGTAGTGATGGTTACTATCATGTCTGGGTTGCAGATCAGAGCAATAGATCTGGTAGAAAGCAACTTAAGGCTAAGGACATTGACAACTTAAAAGAGAAAGTTTATCTACATGAGAAAGGGATTAACGGTAGAGTTAGGAAAACTTTCAAAGATTGTTTTAAAATACTTTTAGATGAGAAACTGAAGTATGTAAAAGATCCTGAGAGGTTACTCTCCGTTAATAATACTGTTTTGCATATGCAGCAGGCATACAATCGGTTCTATAGGGGGACCACAATGGAACTGTTATATGTTGATCAGATCAGCAAGATGGACTTGGAAGACTGTTTTTATACTATTTTATCTGGAGGTCTAGTCAAAAAGAAGGCGTTCCTTGAATGTAGGGGTATAGCCAAACAAGTTTTATCATTAGCGTTCGAGCACGCTTGGATCAACGACAATCCATACGGGAGGGTCAATTTCCGTAAATTCAACGACATGATTAGTCAAAGCACGCCTATAGTCAAAAGAGTCCATTCAGATGCCGATTTAGATCGGATGAAAGTCTACTTACATGAATACCAGTGTTCTAAACCAGATTATATGCCTGCATATGCATTAGAGCTTCAGATACTTGCCGGTTTGCGCAGAGGCGAAGTTCCACCTATTGAGTGGGGTGATGTATCTGAAACAAGCTTAAATATAAACAAAGAGCAGATCTTAGTTCGTAAAGGAAATAGTAATAATAAATCCTACAACAAGATAGTTAATCATACTAAAACCTATGTAGATAGATCCTTCCCTATGACTAAAGATCTGAGAGATTTCTTCGATAGGTTACGAGCTGTTATAGGTGAGTATTACCCCGGATCGAAGTATTGTTTTCCAAATATAACTACTGAAACAGGAGTAATAACCAATAACGCAGTGTATCCGTTTTACGTACGAATGTGTGAGAAACTTGGTATAGAAATAAGTAAGGACTTCATAAAAGGTCCTCATAGCTTTCGTAGAAACGGTATTACACGAGTTGCTAATAACCCTGGTGGAAATATAATGATAGCCTCACTGATCTACGGTAATAGTCCTCAAAGTGCTTCTATGCACTACTATTCCGGTATAGATTTAGAGACTGCAAGGAAACTTGTAGAGGGTAACCAGTAAGTAACCAAGAATATAACTAAACAAACTTAGAAAAGGATGAAAGTAAGATGCCGGCGGCGGGACTTGAACTGGAATACTGTTTCTTCTATAAATATAACAAAGAAAGGAGTTCCGTACATCCTCACCCCGTAACCGGTAACCACTTCGGTAACCAATTATAGCATAAGTTTGTTCACTTCGTCTTGTACTTCTCTGTAATTATACCCGCAATCCTCTAGAAGTGCCTTTCTACGCTCTCCTGAGCCCCATAGACCGCGTTTTACCTCTTCAGCGACCAAACATATGTTCTTCTTGCAATCACCCATTAGAGAGGCTTCTAGGGCCCTTCTACGCACTAATCCTTCTAAGATCTTCCCTTTTGCCTTAATGCAGGTAGTAGGTAAATATAATTTGACAAGCTCCAAGGGCCTCTTGCCTTTAAGAAGCAGTTGTCTTTCAAGATTACCAGGACCAGCGTTGTATGTGAAACTAACCAGAGCATCAAATTGGTTCTGGTTTAGTTTGTATCCGTATTTGTTTGAGTAAGTATCTACATAATGCTCGAATCTCTTAAGATCCTCTGCCAGATACTTGTCAGCCTGCTCTTGTGTAATAGTCTGTCCCTCTGTAACTCCAGAAGTATGACCATAGCCAATAGTCCATACACCTGCAGGACATTTATAGGAGGTGAGGTGACACCCTTCAAACTGTTTAATAAGGTTAAGACCTTTTTCTGATGTGTTCATTCTCTCACCTCCATTTGTCAAGGTTCAACACTCAGACAGATAAATAGTTGCCCTGTTTGTCCGTTTCACATTTGGTTAATAGTTGCCATCTATCTGAGTGATTGGTTTTGGAAAGTATTTCTCAAAAATCCCACCCGGGAAAATTTTGGATTACTCTTCTATCTCTTCATCTATAGATCCATTTAAATCGTTATAAGCCCGAGCCACTGTCTCGATAAAGTCATTATCAATAGACACTGCTTTGGCGTCTACCCATGCTTCACAGAAAGCATAGATAGCTGCTGACGCTACGGTGCACACCGATCCTATTATTGCTAAAGTCTGGTTACCTGCTACAATACCGCCTATGCCTGTACCGAGAGAAGCCAAAGCTGCGGCAACACAGATCCAGAACTTACGAGATTTAAGTTTGTCCATAATTGTTTAGTCCTCCTTCATAGTGGTTTACCAGCACTGTAAATAATGCTACAAACCCATACTATAAACATTACAATATTGAGAAGGATGATCTTTGTTTTGTCAGACATTTTCATTCATCCATTTCATAATCATCCGGTGGATCTATCTCAAACCCTACAACTTGAGTGTTGCGATTGGACGAGGTATTGTCATCCATTATTACCGGATGTTTGTTTATGTTCTCACTCTTGGCTTTCCATACAATATAACCCGTGTGTACTCCCAGTTCAGCGAAGACCGTCGGTATACCATACGATACAAGTGAAAGATCTGTTATGCCCAGCTTTCCGCTAAATATCGTAATGATGATACACACAGTAACAAAAAGCCAAGTTATGACGAAGTTTAGAAAATATAATTTGTCTGAGAATCCTCGGTCTTTAAGCTTCATTTACCAACACTCCATGTTACTACAAGTGATATGATGCCTAGCACCATTAGCAAACCAAGAAAGAAAATCGATCCGAGAAGTTCTAAAGCAGTAATCATTTCTTTAGTGCCTCCCATGTTTTAGGGCCGACAACGCCGTCCACTACTAATCTGTTGGCTTTTTGGAACTCCTTAACTGCTGTTTCGGTAAGTACCCCGAAGTCGCCGTCGACTTTAACCTGAAAGCCTTTAACATTAAGAAGTTCCTGTAAGAGCTCAACAGATTCACCTTTAGCACCCCGTCTAAGAGTCGGGTGGTAATTGTTAAGATCTTCATATTCAGGTCTTGCAAAAGCCACCACATTAGCTCGAGTGCGTCGGCGTTCCATAACCGCACCACCATTATCGTCGGACTTAATGGATGTATTACCTTCAATTGTGGTAAAATGCTGACTATCTTCTACAGATATAATGATTCCGACGTGGTTAGTACGGCGTTTATTAGTTTTAAATTTGTAGAACACAATATCCCCTGGCTGGGGGTGTGTCACAACACGGTTATGAGCCTCAAACCATTCCAACATATTCAGACATGAGGCTGTTTTCTTAACAAGATTTGGTGAGTCTTTGAAAATATAACTAATGAATGCCGCGCACCAAGGATAAGCTGAGCCTTGTACCATCTTACCATAGAACCAAATATTGTATTTAACATTGTTGGAATTGGCAGGATACTCGGTAACACCGACTTCGGCTTTAGCACGACGTATTGCGTCTTCTACTTTCATTACTCAACTACCTTTGTTATGGTTATCTCTCGTCCGTACAATTCGAGCATAGACGTAGTAAAGTCTATAATCGCTGTCCACTCTGGTGTAGGAACGTACGTACCAGTCTTAAGCAGACCCTCCTTATCGTGAAAAGTCTTGCCAGATACAACATCTGCCGCTGTGGCTGTGTCAGATGATAAGTCTATCTTGGTTTCGTTATTAATAACTACCTTATTAACTGCCATTAATTATCACCCCACAGTTATGGTTGTCCCTCCACCAGGAGTAGGTGTCTCAACTACCGGGATTGCTGCCACATCAACCTCTGCCAAATAATCGTATCCTGAATCAGGAAGGATTGTCTGGGCTGAGAAAGTCGGTGTAACAGACTTAGTCTGAGCTGTGATTGTCTCGCCCGAATATGTTCCCAGAACTCCCAGAATCGTTACGCCAGCCTTGATATTACTATCAATTATCTTAGCCTGTTCGGTTGAATCGATCTCAACCGTACCCGAACCATCATGATAACCTGCCTGGATTGCGTAAGTACCAGCCTTAGTTGCGATTGTGCCAGTTACCCCACCTCTATTAGGCATGGTACCTGTTACAGCAGAACCCCTAGCATGTGCTGTCTGACCATAGAGTATCTCACCAGCAGAAGCTGTATCATCTGATGTGTCAGAATCAAAGGTACAAGTACCGGTATCTGACTCACCATCAGCGTCGTGGAACGTATACCCCGAGAGGACTTTATCCGCCTCGACGGTATCGTTGGATAGGTCTATCTTTGTTACGCCATTAATGACGACTTTATTGTATCCCATGTTCTTAATCTCCTATAGTGATTGTTATACCGCCCGTAGGCCCGTGTACCTCGTGTATAGGTATTCGCTCGACTGTTAAATCCTGTAACATACGATGATTAGCCGTGGGTAATACCTGATCAAGATCTACCTTTGGTACAATATCATAGTCTCCTTCGTAAGGTGGAAAGCTACTCCCTCCCGGATCTACTAGTCCCGAGAGTTGTGCGGCTATACCTAACGACCCACTGAGACTACCCTCAACGGATAAATTACCGCTAAGTTGGGATTCGAGAGTAATCTGACCTTCCATGCCTTACTCCACCTCCTCCGTCAGTACCAGAGTCGCTTTAGTTATGAAGGTGTCGATATCGCCATTAGAACGAGTTATCTGCATATCCCAGACATAAGATCCAAAAGGAAGTTCTTTAGTGTCGTTGGGAAGGATAACCAACTCTAAGGTGTCTACCGGTACAGTAATTAGAAGCAGAGGCTCTGCATCCTCGTAGTTTTTCTTCATAGCAAAGCGAATGGTCTCATCAGGTTGGGGTGTGTAAATCTCGCCCTCGGCATCTTTGAGAGCTATTATTGCACGGAAAGTGTCACCTCTCGTGAGATATATGGTGTTTTTCTTAACGGAATAACTCATTTGTTTACCTCACTTCAGTGTAAGTTACTTTTCTCAGTGCGTGAATTAAGTTTAATAAGATCCTCTCTACGGGAATCCATTATGCCATTCACTCCTAATGAGTGATAAGCTTGATATGATGCTTCCCACATATCAAGGTCGTCATCATCGATACGTCCGTTCTCCATGTACCTGTGGTAATCCATTGTCAGTTCTCTTCTCATCTGCTTCTGAACGGCGTTCATGAGAACGTCTATCTTATTAGAGAACTTAACACAGGCTTTAATGAAGAACACAGCGCAAGTACATAAAGAAGGAACGCCTATCAGTGCTAAAATATTAACTATGTTGCGCAATTCCTCCATTACGCCTCACCATCCTCATCTATCAGGTACTCGAGTTCTAGGTCAATAAGGATCTCTCTTACCTGAGCCTTAAGAGGCTGGGGTACTGATGAGAAAGTTCTTCTACCTTTGATTATAAGTGATACATAAACAAGTGCCATATCAGCATACCTCCTTATTATGAAATATAATGCTGTCACAGTAACGGCAGCGGTCAACAGTGCTGTAACTACTATCTTACTCATAGAATTACTCCTCTACGGGTTCAGCGGGCTCCTCTTCAAGAACATTGGGAACATTCTTGGTAACAGTTCCATCGGGATTGATAGTGTATCCATCTGCCTCGATCAGCAGTCTAACTGCTGGCTGAAGATTCTCGGGTACAGAGAAGAAGTTACGTACACCTTTCTCACATAAATTAGCATATACTCTTGCCATTTTGGTTCCTCCTTTTATCATGGCGCCAGTGGGGTTAGGAATCGAACCTAACACTGATTGTGGCTTTTCTAGCGAATTACAATCCTCTGAAACCAGGCCTGGTGTCTACCCTTTGCACCACCCAATGGCGTTTATTCTGTTGGTAATATCATCTCATACAATTCTGCTAGGGCCTCTTCACAATTAGTGATAGAGGTGTAAGTTTCCTCATAGGTTTCTGCCAACCCTTCCTGAGTAGCGAGAATATCTGTCGCGTTGGTCTGGGTATCTTCGTAAGTCTGAGCTAAACCTTCCTGAGTGGTAAGAATGTCCTGGGAATTGGCCTGAATATCTTCGGTATTAGTATCAACCTGAGGACATTTGCTGTAAGCAGTATCCGATCGTTCAGTCACCGGCACCTGATTCTTACCCATCTGAATAAAGGCTGTCTGTAACTGAGATATTTGCCTTTTTACATTTATTATCTCTCTTTCGTAGTCCATAGTGTTCCTCCTTAGTCGCCCACGGCATTACTCTACAAGTAGCACAAAATATACTGTAGAAGCTATAGTCCAATTCCATTGAGCTACGACGTTTATATTGTGAGCGCCCTGCAATGCGGATACATTCAAAGAGTATACAGCCAACCCATTATTCTTTACTGACACTTTAGCACTTGGAACCGTACCAGGGTTAGAAGCTGATGATGTAGCTCCAACACCTGTTACTACGCCCGCAGTGATATTAAGACCTTGCCAATAATAACCGCCATCCGTTCCGGTTCGTGTCGCATAAATCTTTACCGCGCTATACTTTGAGAGGTCTACGGAATTAGTTATTGATTGAGCAAAAGAGGCGTAGCCATTCCAAGATTCAGTTGCATTTATAGTATAATTGTTAGTATTTATAGCTTTAGTTACACTCGTTGAACCACCGGAACCATTATGATTAGTGGGAATAGAATTGTTGAAATTCATCACATTGGTCTCACATCCCCACCAATACAATGCGCCAACAGGCATCAACCAATCTTCGACTTTATTCTTCGTAACCCCGATGGTCTTGCTATAATCAGCGGTCAAATCATCGAGATCTTTGGCAACACTGCTGTAAAGAGTTAAATCCCCTACCGGTAATGTAGACCAATCAACCTCACCTATACCATTAGCATCTGTCGTACACAAGGTAACAGGACTTCCATTGTCAAGATAGTAAATGGTATCTGACGGAGCGGAGTGAATGATATCGGTCTGTGCCTCGTGTCTGCCGTAGAACTGGACTTCACCTATAGCATACTGGCCGCTGATATAAAATGCCCAATATTCATGCGCCCCACAAGAAGGGAAATCATATGTATATATTACCCTTGATGTGGATGTTTGAAAATCTTCAAGTTGTGTAGCATCAGTCCAATCAACACCATCATCGGAATACATCCATTTACTTTGTAATGTAACACTGGAACCTGATTGATTAGCAACTTTGGCTTTAACAACATTTATCGGTTGAGTAAAATGATAATACACATAACCAGGAGGAGTACCTACAAGCCAAAATGTCGTACCATCATTGACATTTATAGTTTTTCCATTAAACGCTTGATATGGCGGTCTAGCCCCATTACTACTACTTGCTCCTGCCTCACCACTCGGAGCGGTATTAGAGGTCATAGTCGGCACTTTAACATCAAGTACACTATCATAGTATGTACTATTTGCAATCGCGCTCACCCAAGTGCTATCCGACAAAAGAGCCTCACACGCATAATCGTATTTTCCCAAAATACGCATGGCCTCTGCATTACTTGTGATATCGGCGGTTTTTTCATAGAATTGTAAAGTTATAACCCGCCCACCGTTATAACTTGATGATGATACAGTTTGAGATACAATAAATAACCGATATGAAGTGTATGCCGTATCGTTATCAATATAATTTAAGCCATCCAGTTTTGTACTTGCCGAGCCTATGTCAGTCCAATTAGTACCATCATTTGAGCCTTGTAATTTATAAGTACAAGCGGTTACCTCGGACTTAAACTTCACATAATATGACCTTATTATTTTAGCCTCTGTAAAAGTATATCCGACATAAAGGTTAGAATAACTTGCAGATGATGAGGCAGCGGAAGATATCCAAGCCGAACTATCGTTACCATCAAATGCCTTCCATGCGGCATAATCTGCGCTATAAGCCGTAATAGCAAAGGCGGTTCCACTAGGAGTAGTATTGCTCGTCATAGTAGGAACTTGTCCCTCTGCTAATGCCCATTCTGTACTTCTCGCCATGTAATTGCATGCATTACTATCGCTCAGGAGTAACTCATAAGTCTCAGGCTCGTTAAGCACCTCGGCTAAAGTTTGAAGATACTCTTTATCAGTAATGCCAGCACACTTAAGCCACAGCTGAATATCATTAACCGGAAGAGCCGTGTTACCATTAGGTAATCCTAGCTCTATACTATATAATGTTTCCTCAGTAACCACGACATCGTCTTCGTAAACGTCGCCACCCGCGGTACTGGTGTAAATATGATAGGTACCCGCCTCATGCACCTTGTAAACCGCATGACCGGTGTTATCAAATGTTGTAGTACCCACAACGCTTCCTCCTTTGGATATCGTGATTGTTCGTCCGTACAATGTGTCCACAGTTGTACGAATATCTATAGTAGCTGCCCAAAATGCTATATCAGCCCCATATCTACCGAAATAAGGTATGGTAAGAACTGTCTGAGCTATATTATCGCCATAGGTAGCTCTTATATCAATATCGTTACCAATATAAGGAACTGAGGGAAACTCGGCTACCCCATTAGAATCAAACTGTTTATTTATACTATTCAGTCCCTGGCTAACAGTACAAGTTCGACCTATAAGATCTGGTTCGTCCGTAGTCACGGTTAAAACCGAACCCTTCTCACAAGCCTCTGCCAACTCATCTATCTCAGCCTGAAGATGACCTGCTGCATCCTCATCCAGCTGATCTTTCATATGCTGGAACCAAGTGTCGAAAGTTTCCAAATCCTCGGCACCTTCGCGTTCCATGTCTGCATACCAGGCGTCATACTCATCTTTTCTAGCATTAAACCAAGTTAAAAGGTCTGCCTCACTAACTCTTTTAAAGTTAGCAAAATATCTATGAAACTCGTCATCCCACTGAAGAAGTAATCGCTCTACGGATACCTGCTGAAGTAAACCCGTAACAAAAGGTGTCTCATCAGTACCTACAACATTCTCGATATCCTGCTGGAATATAGTTGTCTGACCAGCTCGAATATGTACATAAGCCAAAGCATACTGATTGACTTCTGGATTATGTACCATTGTAGGCTTAACAGGATTAGATGACGGAGTACCCTTAATGAAATATATCCTATTAGCTCTGACCTCTGCCGCGGAGTTAACCTCGAGTACCACGGCATCGATTCTATCCAGAACCACTTCAGCTTCTTCAGCTTCTATAGGATATATGGTGTCGTTGTATGTCCAAGTATGATTGAACCACGCTCTACCCGGTCCAACATCGACATACATGCCATCTTCAGGTGAAGTTACTATCAGGCTATCACCGATGGTGGAGAATATACCATCTTGTATGATACCGTCAAATATACTGCTCATCTGAATGGCGTCATATAGCCTATCATGATTTAAGGCGTTATAAAAGCCATATGTTACTGCCATTGTTGTTCTCCTTTACTCATTTGGTGTAAGATCATCAACAGTTGTGTCAATGTCTTGGATTGCTTCAAATGTCGGGTAAGCTTTAGAGCCTGAGGCGTCATCTGATTTGATGAACTCCATAACTCTTGCTGAACCCTCTATTCCATATTCATTTGAGATCTGCACTACATCTCCTATAAAGAAGTCCTCACCATAAACAAACATTCGTACAGCATCTACTTCTCCTTCGAAGTTAACTGTTTTACTGTTGTCTAAAAGGGTAAGTTGTCCTCTTTGTCTAAGTGCTTCATTGTAATTTGCTACTTTGTCTGGTTGAATATCCCTAGCATCGGTATAGATCTCTCGTCTAAGCAACCCATTTCCACTGCCTACAGTAATGCTTGTATCTCCACCTGCAACCAGAGTTATAGTTTTCATTATCTCTGTGCTATCAATATAATTTGAGTTGATAATATTTTCGTAGTTAGGACTAAATACTACATAAGGATTAGTTTGTTGGTTGTATGATCTGTCTTGTCCCATGTAGAGCTTAAATACAAACTGATGATTATCATTTAAAGTAATCTTGTAACCCAAGAAGTTTCGTTCACATAATGCTGTTACTATGTCATATACATTACGATCTTCTGTAAAATCATCTTCTACAGTAAGTGCCAAGATTCTTTCATCCGTAGATGGCTCAAATATAAAATTGGAGATTTTCCTGTCTGCTATTTGTGGATTGATTATTGTATTTGTAAGGATGCTTTGTACCGCATTTTGTAAAGATCCTGTAAAACTTGCTCTATACCACATGATTCTTCTGTTAAGTATTGATTCCAGAGATTTACCAGTGATCTTTATTCGGTTACCGTTATCCGTATCAGATAGAATCTCTACACCTTCAATTATCATCACATGTTCTGAATCTAACGTGGTTAGGTAATACTCCTGTTTTACCTTCTTCAGTAAATCCAAACTGAATGGGGCATAGATTTCGAAATCACCATAACCAATATAACGGTCAGTCCATATGACGGATTCGTAGGCGTCTATTATGTCGATAGCTTCAAACTTATCGTTCATAACAAATATATTCATCTTATCGCCCCATTCCTTTTGAATTTGTTACTTATACACCTTCAAATGCAACCTGATTGAGGATCTTGAACTGCAGATTGGATGCCCCATAAGTAGCAGTATAGGTGAAGATATTATCACCTTTTGCTAACTGGAACCAATCGGCGTTCTTATCCATAATATTGAGAATATTGTACTCCCTACCATTCCTCAAAAGAGTGATGTATTTGTTGCCTTTGATTGTAGAGATTGTGATTTCATCACCCGCTCCTAATCCGGAACCAGTTAAAACTTCAAGTTTGTCGGTATCAAGAGCCATCTTCTCTCGAGTTCCGGTATTGTAAATGGTTATATGCTCAGCGGCACCGATGGCATGTATCTTAATAATTATACCAGTCTCGGTATCACCATCATACCAGATAGTTCGTTCTTTCAGAATCTCTATTGAACCCATCTCAATTACTGGTTGATAGTAGATGTATTGCCCTATGGATTTCCATTCCTGAGCAACCGGGAAATACACATAACCATCGAAGTAATAATCTGTACCTTCTACTGGAACGAAGTACGTACACGTTGCATCAATGGTTCGTTTTTCCTCAGGATCTAAAGGGTCAGGTAACTCGAGAACTAGTTTCTGTTTCTCTTTAGCTATACCAGGTATGATTGTTACCGGTACACCAATAGAGCTATTATCAAATGCAAACTCGAACAGGAAGTCTACACCATTGAATACTGTTGTATGAGTTCCACCTTCTCCTGCTGAATAGAACAGAGGATCTGGACAGATTATACTTATCTGAGTTGTCTCATCATCAGTAAAGATCTCTGGTTCATTAGATTCTGTATAACCAAGTATCTCCAACTCTCTGTTATCCGTAAGAATATAAAACTTCAACGGCTTCTTCTTAGGGAAATACTTGTATGTAAGCTGACGAGCAGTTTCAATTGAATCCGTAACGCCATCAGCTATTAAACAGCCAAGCGTCAGTACTATATTCCTTTGCTCTGACCTTGCTGAGTTAAATATAGATCCATCATCAGAAGCAATGTCTGTAGTATTGATGCTGGCCTTACCAGGACCTAAGCCATCAATAGAACGAATAAAGAGCCCCGTTTTTTCTGGGGCCCTCAATTCAAATTCTATAGATTCGCCTAAGTAGTTTGTGACAATGACTTTCTTAATCATGACAATGCTCCTTTGGCTTGTGAGAACAAGTTGCGTGTATCACGGTAAATATCAATTCTTGACAGAGCTTTAGGTGAATAGTTGTTCTGTATGAACGTTGTGCCTGTGCCCGAAACCGTAGTATCACCATTATCGTTTGTAGAAATCTTGGCATTTTGAGCATAGTATTTATTTGCATTGAACGTTCCAGCTACGTTTCTAAGAAGAACTAAATCTGATAAGTCGAATGATAAAGAAGCTTTATTAGCAGCTTGTGTATCTAATGAAAGCATCTTATTAATCTCTTTACTCTTCTCTTCTATATCACTGGTATCAATTACTGGTCTAATAGTAGGTTCATAATCCATATTCATATCAAGAATGTTATTAATACTTGAAAAAACTTTCTGAGTTGAGGATATAACTTCATCACCTAACGTATTAACACTTCTTAAAACACTACCAGTACCATCTTCAATACCTAACTCCAAGCCCTTATCCCAATACATACCGTACTTTCTAGATAATCTAGAAGGTGATTCCTCCTGTAAAGCATTTGCAGTAATCTCTGCAACCCGTCTAGCAAGTGACTCTGCAGCTCTTATTGCTCCCTCAGCTTCAGACTCTATACCATTAGCTAAACCAATAGAAACATTCTTACCATATTCTTCAAAGTCTGAAGTATTCATCGATTCGTCTAGCTTATTCTTTATAGAAGTAATCATATTAGAAATTGAAGGTATAACGTGATAAGAAGTTCCAGTTTCAATACCTGTCTTAATTCCTAATATGAGATCATTACTAAACTTCTTAAATACTTCTACAGTAGATGCAGTATTGTCTACTATAGTTGTAGTCATCTTAGTAATTAATGCTATTATAGCTTCAATTACTGTAGAATCGGTATTAAATGCTTCTGCTACTTTCTCAAGACTGATCTTAGCTATTTCGTTTAAAGCCTTAACTATAGATGCAATACCATCTTCATTAACTGAAGAACTTAAAGCTGATAATCGGGTTAAAGGCTCTGCAATATTAACCATATTGGTAATTGGTGTATAGTCTATATCGGCATTATCTGCACAGAAGTCTGCTATCTTTTCACCAAATTTCTTGATTTGTTTACCGAACTCATCAAGATCAAGAGTACCAATACCAAAGAAGTTCTCCTTCTTTTCAGAAAGCTTTGCTGCAAGCTCTGCCAATGGATCTACTGAAGCTGTAACCTTAGAAATAAGGCCTTCGAAATCCCAGTTGAGATTATCTCTTACATATGAAACAAATGAGTAAAGATTCTCTACAAACGGTACAAAGGTATCACTAAATGTCTTAAGGTCACTATATCCAACAACTTTAGCAAACAATCCACCTACTCTATCAAGATTCTTAGAAAGGTCGTTCAGTGGAACAACTGAATCTGATACTTTCTGAATAAGGACAGGATAATCTGCACCACCTAATTCAAGCTCTCTTGCCTTACCTACGAATTCAATAAGATTCTCAACAAATGCTACTATAGACTCACCAAACTCTTCTATAGTAGGTCTATCACCAAATATAAGTCCTTTTAATCCACCATAGGACTGTAAAGTCTTCGAGAAACCACTGATAATATCTGCTGCCTGGATTACTCTCTGTATGTTTGCAATATCTTCATCAACTAGTCCTCTAGCCTTTATAGCAAAATCTTTTATACCTGTGGCGAATGCACTAAGTCCTTTTCCGAAATCTTCAAGTGTTGTAGTCTTGCCTGTAAAGATTTCAAATATACTTCCACTCTTAGGAAGGTTATTTGCAAGTACACCTATTGATGACGCTATGTTGGCTGCTATGTTAGCTTTTTCTAAGTCACTTTCAGAAACATCTTTTACAGATTCTGCAAAACCAACAATCATCTTGCCGATTGTTTCGAAGTTGAACTTATCAAAATTAACATTGGCTCCAAACAATGAAGCCCAGAACTGATCCCAACCAACACTAACCCATGCTGCTACTGCTCCGGCAACATTCTTGGCTCCATCTATGGCTTTCTGAGGAACTTTAGATACCTTATCGAAGAAACCACCTAAATGTTCATCATCCATAAGAATATTAAGTCCTGTACCTACACCGGCAATTAGTTCACCGATCATGGTTCCTAAGAATCCACCAATTAATCCGCCAAGAGCTTCTCCGACCTTAGTGAATATGTTGACCATCGCATCAAGGCCATGGTTCATCTTCCCTTCTAAGCCTTCGAACTTCTTAAATAGGGCACCTAAACCAATGGCTGCACCAACAATAACTATTAATGCTCCAATACCACCAAGTAATGCTGTTAAAAGCCCTGGTAATGTACCACCGATCTTAGCGGCTGCTGCCATGGCGATACACATTACACCAAATGCAGCCATAACAAGCGCGAATGATGGAGCCATCTTAACGACGTTGTCTGCTTGCTCTGGTGATAAAGCATTACCAAGCCATATGAGCGAACCAGCAACTGCAAATATAGCTGCTATTGCACCGCCTAATACTATCGCTGCATTTGCAGGATTAGCATTTGTTGCAATCTTTGCTGCTAAGCCCATAAGAACCGCAGCAGCACCAATAGCAACCGTACCAATACCTATAGCTAAAGCAGAGTCTATTAAACTCTTGCTATCAGTACCTAAGGTTGCAAGTTTACCGATTGCGAATGCAACGGCGCCCATTGCTCCTATAGCACCTAATATAACTTCTGCAGTAGTGTCTACATTGGCTTCTTTACAAAGTTTCCCTGCAAATCCCATTGCGGTACAGCATATTGCTACACCAACAAGGCCTATAGTAATGGAAGTAGCTGCAGCGACCATATTTCCAGGATCGCCACCATGCTTTGATAACAAACCGATTGCTAACGATACCGCGGCTAATGCTCCTACTGCAGCACCAACAGTTGCAAGTAGTTTCTTCCAGTTAACATCATTACCAGACGAATCAGCAACACGACTTAAAGCCTTAATGCATGCTGATAAACCAAGTAAGCCTGCCATAATGGAAGCACCTGCTGCCGCCATACTTTGTGCATCTTTAGCATATTTCGATAAAACGAGTAACATGCCTGCCACTGCAGCAACACCAATAATGGAAAATAGTATTGTAGAGAATTTCTTCTTACCAATACCTTCTGCAGCATTATCCAACTTCCCAACAGTCGCTAGAACTCCTGCGAAAGCAATCATGGCTACAGTTATAGCAGTACCTGCTGCAGCAATATTCTCAACTGGTTGTTTTGATAACCAAACCATACCAGCGATGATTGCTGCGATACCCATTATTACCATAAATATAGGTCCTGATGCCACTCCAGACTTGTCCATACCCATCCTGGTATCTTTTGCTGAGGCTTGAACTTTACTTACAGCCGCAAATACTACACCAAGCGATAGCAGAACAACTGCTACTGCTGCCATTGAGGTATACAGTGATCCCTTATCCTTAATTATTGATAAGGTAACCATCAATCCAAGAATAAATGCCACACCTGATAAGATCAGTGCAAGACTCTTGAATGATGATGCCCCACTCTTACCTGCTAAACCAGCAACAATAAACATCGAGTCGACAAGTAATGTTAAAACTCCTATAAACTTAATGCCTTTCTGTAAAGAAGCAGGATCTAAGTCTTTGACAGCTTTAACAATAAGTGTCATAGCACCAAGGGTTAAGGCAATACCGAGGAATACTCCAAGGCCCATGCCTCCTCTTTGACCTTTGTCCAATTTACTCATTAGACTGTAAAGGCCTAAACATACTACCATTACTGATAGCATAGAAACGAGACTTTCAATGAAAGTTATGCCTTGTGTCATACCAGATACATCAAGTGTACTTGCATATTTAGCCACAATAACTAACAAGGCCATTACTGAAATTAACTTAATTAAGCCGGTACCCATCTTACTGAAGCCTTTACCAAATAGGCCACCAATAACTAACATGATACCGGTCATTACACCGATCTTCTTTAGTATCTCTTCATTATTTGAAAGTCCGCTTTGAATGTTTGAATAGTCATAGTTAACTATCTGCTCGATCCTGGGCATAAGTTTTTCGAACAATACTACTACAGCAAGGATGCCTAATGCTGAAAAACCGCCAATCGATCCTGCAGCGAGTGCTATAGCAGCTAAACCAGCCATCATTTTGAGCATGGCATTCGTTGTCTCTTTGATGGTTTCCTCGTCTCCTGCAATTTGGCTTACTTTCTCCATAGCCAACGCTACAATATACAAAGCGCCTGCAATAGCGACTAAAGTAACAGATGTCTTTAAAATTCCTGATTTATCGCCACCAGGAATTTTCACTTTAGCAAGTATTGCTGCCATTCCTGCCAGGACACCAACGATACCAACTACAGCCAAAGCCTTTTTGGCTATGTCCATGTTAAGCTCTAATTCGGATATCTTCTTAAGAGCAAATGCTGCTAATACTAAAACACCAGATAAAGCAACTAATGAGAATGTCATCTCTGCCAATCTTGAGATTTTAGCCGTATCTGCCAAACCCGCATTAGCAACTTTAGTAAGTATTGTAGTAATAACCAACAATACTGCGATACAAGCAGATATTACTATAAGTGCTGTTTGTGCTTGTTTAAGTTTATTTCCATCAATTGTAGATAATACATAAATAGCACCAGCAACTATTACAATTGCTTCTGCGATCTGAAGAAGTACATTCTTTTGTCTCTTCATGTAACTGTTAATTACCATCTTAAGAGTATTAAATGTACCACCTATTGCCGTGATAGCATCACTCATAGCGTTGGTAAGTCTCAGTAAGTTAATAGCAAAGAGACCAAATACAGTGGTTAACACTATTGCAGTAACTTTATCAGCATCAAGTGTTGTAAAGAATTCGTGAATAGTGTCACCAAGTTGTTTGAACTTGGATTCTGTATTACCATCACCAAATATTTTATCGAAGAAATCTGCAAGACCTTCTTTAAGCTGATTAAAGAATTCTATAATTTCTCCAAAATTATCTTTGAATGATTCTGTAATACTCTTACCACTCTTGATTTCTTGGAAGAAATTAACGAGGCTGTCTTTAACGTCTCCAAGTATTGATTTGAAGTTTTTAAGTCCATGATAAATCTTTGTAAGTACATTATTAAGATTATCAAGAGTCACAGTACTCTTAACAGATTTAAAGAACCCTTCAATCTTCTTACCAAGCTCTGCAAATGCATCGCTTACTTTCTTGGAAACCTTGTCGAAGTCTGCCATCATCTCCTGAACTATTGGAAGTTGTTCGAAATCTGTCCATAGTTTTTCAAGAGAATCATGAGCTTTTTCAGACCAATCACTTATTTTCTTAAACATCTCGCTGTCACGCCAATTCCTGATCGCTTCAGCAATTTTGTTTATTGTGTCAGCTATCTTCTGCATTACTGCCAGATAACCATTCTTGATTCTCTCACCGCCAGATTCAAGTTTATTTGCAAACCCTACGATTCCATCTGAACGGGTTATTGCTGCAATTATCTCTCCTATGACGCCAAGAACTGCATCTAAAAGGTTAAGTATAGGTAACACAAGTTTACTTACACCTTTTATTGCAGTAGAGACTATGTCTATTCCTGCCTTAAGTGCTTTAAATACAAGAGTAGCAACTGTCTCTATAGACTTAAGGGCTTCACGTGATAAATGAAGTTTTTCGGAAAATTCTTTAAACCTTACTGTAAGATCATAAATATCATCAGCATTAACTTTTCCGAAAGCCCTTTTCCAAGCATTACTGATTCTCTGAAGGATTTCTTCTATGCCAGAAATTATGTTTTTCAATCCCTCAAGAACGTTTTCTCTTCCACCCATTTGCTTCATTGAATCATAAAGCTTATTGAATATAGCGGGGGAAGATTCCATTATCCCAATAAATTTTTCAAGCTGTTTAAGCTCTTTAGGATCTATGGATAATGCTGATAAAGATTCTTCGTCCAAACTTTTCAAATATGTATAGTATTCTCTGGTTTGTTCTTTGAAGAATTCTTTTGTAAGCCAACCTTTTTCCTGAATGGATCTAATCCAATCGGTGGTTTTAGTTATCTGATTGCCTTCTTTTTCTGTAAGTATACCCTGGGCTACAGCAGCTTCAGTAAGTCTTTCTCTAAATACCTCTGTAGCGGGTATAGCTGCATTGGTTACTTGGGTTATCTTTTCCCAACCTGATGCAAGACCATTCTTAAGAAGAGAGTTTCTTGCATCAGACATTTTGTCTATAACACTATTAACAGCACTACCTACTTGTGTCCAAAGATCCTTTGCCTGCTCGAAATCACCTATAATATACTGCCATGTCATTGCCCATCCGGAACCAATTGATTCCTTAAGGGTATCCATAAGCTGTGAGAAGGTCTTAATTTCTGTAGCGGCATCAGCAGCTTTAATACCTAACTGCTCGAATTTAAATATCTGTTCGGGTGTAAAGCCAGCTGCTTCTAGCTCCTGCTTATAAAGGTTTCTTTCATCATCTGTAAGTTCTCGAACATCTGTTGCATAGATTTCCAAAGCCTTTGTTAAGACTTCAGTGCTCATCCATTGATGATTAAGGCTATCATTAAAGTTCCTTGTAGCATTAAAAAGATCTGATACTTTACCCTGGGCATTAGTTGTAGTGGACTTATAATTCTCGCCCTCTTTTACAACTGTACCTAAAGCAAGAGCTGTCTCCAACAGAGTCTCTTTGAACTCTTTAGTTGCCATGTTGGCATTTTCGATAGATTTCCAGTCGATAAGTTTTACATAACCTGCTGACAAAGCCTGAGAGAAGTTATACATCGCTCTCGAGGCTTCATTTGCATTAGCACCAGAAACTGCTGCAACATTAGCTACACCCTTGATAGCATTTACAGCATCTTTCAGGCTAACACCTGCATTAGTAAACTTACCAATGTTATCTGTCATATCTTTGAAAGAGTATATAGTCTTATCAGAATATGTATTCAACTCTTCCAAATATTTGTTTACAGTGGCCAGGGATTCTCCTGTACCTGCCATAATGGTCTGAATAGAACCCATCTTAAGTTCATATTCTTTAAAACCGTCCATGGCTCCTTCGATTGTTAAAGCTTTGGCAATCTTTTCACCTGTATCAACAATCTTTCGTGCTACCTGGTATTCAAATACCTCGGACATCTTAAGCCAGACATCTCTGATATGAAAACCAGCTTTAGTTGCAGTAGCTTCTGCCTGAGAGAAGGCCTTCTCAAGAGGAGAAAGGTTTACATCTTTGAAATGTAAAGCGGCTTTAAGCTTATCAAGTGTGCTCATCGACTGCTGAACGCCGGACTCAAATCCTTTGTTGTCGAATTGCATCTTGACAACTTGTTCTTCTATAAGTTTACTCATAAGCCTCTAACCTCCTTCCAAGCAGAATCTGCAATTTGTTTAAATATTGGATGCATTGCAGGATTTATGTAATCAACACCTTCTACGTATCCACCGGTACCTGTTCCATGACCATACTGGATTAAAACTGCTATAGGAACACCGTCATTAATATTCGAGTTATTCCATGAAATAGTTATTAGATCCTTCTCGACTTCTATGTCATATGACCATGAACTTGCAGTAAGACCTGAATCTTTAGGAGTTGTACTTTGCAATGCCCTAACTCCTTCTTCGCCATACTTTTCTAATATCCCCATTAATTTATAGGTAGAAAACAGGCTAAGATCTTTCAAAGACTTATAGGTTTTAGAAAAGTCACCTTTGACCTCTAAATAAATCCCACTGCCCATAATTGTTTACCCCTTAGTATTTAACTTAGCTCTCCTTGCAGCATTTATCGCATCATAGTTCCTTGCGATTTCATTTCTGCTCATTTTCTTATCATTGGGGGCATTCTTTACATTACATACCTGTATCAGTGTTAGTAATCTGTTGATGTGCCATTTCTCGTATTCTGCTGGTATTTGTAGAGCTACCATCCAGTAATAGATAAGTTCTGAAGTAATAATCTCCCTCTTAACTCGTCCACTACCTTTATTTCCGTCATCACCAAACCAAGTAGCTGTCATCGGATTCCTTATGTAATCCATAATTTCCTCGATCTGCCACATAGGCATAGTCTTGTAAATATTCGGATCTACATTTGGAGTAATAGTCATACATTCAATGTAATAACGTATCTGTTCCGGTGTCTTTTCCTCTTCTTCAAGAAAAGGTACATGATACTTTGACTCCCACTTGGAAATAGCGATGAGGGAATGCTCTAAAGAAAGTGTCGTAGGTTTAATGGTGATGAACTTTTCAGTTGCTTCATCAAACATTTCACCTCCGATAATGTCTATTTTGAGCATACGACTCATCGCCTCCTTTGCAAATTAGTTGTGCTTGTTAGGTAACGGCGGTGCCGGTACAGCATTGTCCATATTAGGAAGAATGCCGTTTATAAACTTCTGGGCCTTGTCCGGATCTGTTGCAAGGTCCATGAAAATCTCACTGTAAGCTGCTGACTGAGTGAAAGCGTCTCTGATCTCTGGACTCTTTACGAAACGACCGTCGTCAGTCTTCATACCGAAAGCCATAAGGACGATTGCCTTAAACACTTTGATGGCTTCCTTCATGTCCTGGGAACCGATAAGGCGCTGTAATCTCTTATCCATCCCGCCTTCTTCTGAGAGTTCCATTTCCAACAACTCTGCCTTTGACAGATTGAAGTAGAAATCATCTTCTCTCTCATTTCCGTTGTAATCTTCATATTTCTGGTGAATCTTAAACATAGTTAAAATCTCCTTCCAATTTTTGAATAAATAAAAAGTGCCCCCTCAACAGATTCCTGAAGAGAGGGCACAATTTGTCAGATTTGTATCAAATTACAGGTTGTTGATAAGATCGTAGAGATCATCAGGTGAAGGCAGATAACCATCAGTTCCACCGGTCTCAGTCTTCTTATAGTAAGTCTTCTGAGAATCAACTGCAGTATCAGTAGACAGGGTGTAAACATCACCGTTCTTCTCATACCAACCTTCGGTTACAGGGTTCTCTGTTCCAACGGGAGTAACAGCACTGTAGGATACAGTACCATCAGTTCCGTAAAGAGCTGCCTCGATTGCTGTAAGAGCAGCTGCAGAAACCTTTGTGCTGTCGATCTCGATGTGAGAAGTAGCCTTTGCATTGGCGATCTTGGATACGTTAACGGGAGTAGTCTTGAACTCGTAGCTCATGGTACCTGCTTCAGGAGACTCGTTAACAGTTGAACGAGACTTAGAAGAAGGAGAAGCAGTACAACCATAGATAAGGTGAAGGATGTAACCAGCACCAAGCTCCATAGCATCAGAACCGATAAGAGTTCTGTAAGAAAGACCAAAGATCTTTCTGGACTGCTGACCAAAAGTAACACCATCAGCAAGATCAGCTCTACCGTCGCAACCTTTCCACTCGTCGGGATAGGTATAGCACTCGATAGTACCATTGAAGTTCTCAGCACCACGAAGAGAACCATACTTGATGTTATCTGCGTAGAAATCCTGAGCGTCACCACCTTCAGGAGACTCGGTTATACCGGTAATACCGTTCCAAGCAACACCCTTAGGATAAGCCCCATTAGTCTGGGGATAAAGGACGCAATGGTCCACACCAGCTTCGAATTTCTTCTCGCCGGTATTATCAAATGTAATTACTGACATTTGTATTTCCTCCTTATTCATTTAATGTGTAGTAATCGTTATAAACACCGTCGGCTTTTATTCTTCTGTCAAAAGAAATCCCCAAGAACGCATCAAGTAGATCATACTTAATAGTGTCATTGGAGATTTTCTTGTACATGTGAGTAATAGTCCAGTTTCCGGTGAGTATGTAAGGTTTATTATCTGCTTTGTCAACCCTAATCGAGTTGAAACTATACAGAATACACGGGTATTTCATCCCAGTGTTCGGAGGTTCCTGATAGTAGACGTTGGTAGAACCAAGAATCTCCACTAACTTGTTATGTAGTGTTAATCTATCAATCACCATCGTCTTCATCCTCCACATACAGAGAGCCAAGTGTAACAATAAGTCTGGGGTATTGAACCTCAACAGTACTTACTCTCCACTTGGCTCCTCCGAAAGTAATATAGATTATCTTGTGGAAGCTTTTAAGCAGGTTCGGATCAGCAATTATGCTTATTTGATTGGAAACAGATATATTATCATTAATCTTGGCACCCTGCTGGTTAGATGAGAAGTTCCTAAGGACGTCACCGTACTTATTTACCTCTATGATCTGATCTTCCCACACACCGGGCTCAACTTCCACGCTTTCTCTGTAGCCCAATTGTCCATACCACTTCATAAAAGGCCTCCATTTTGATCATCGTTTATAGTTATGCAGTCTTTACAGCCCACTCAGTTGCGGTAAGAGCTGCAGGTGATCCGGACATAGCCACGGTAAGAACCTTAGTACTTGTAACACCAAGTGCAGCAACCTTGCCAGCAGCAGTCACAACAAGAAGTCTTCCCTTAGAGAAAGCTTCTGCTGCATCGGCCTGAGTAACCTGATTAGTATAGTCTGCATCATAGTAAAGCTTGCTGTCAGCAGCCTTGCCATAAGCTACATAAGTAGCAACGTGCTCATCTTTTGCATCGTTATAGAGTCTCTCCATAATTCTCTTTACCTCCTATAAATTAGTTACCTTCTACAAGGTAGAAGCTTACTGCAGAGAAGGGCTTCTTAAGAGCACCGGACATACGAGCCTCATACAGATACTTCTGCTGGTTGAAGTCGATATCGAAGTCCTCGAAGAAGTCAGTCTTAGCGCCATTCTTAGCACCTACGTTGTAGTCTGCAAGGTTAACAAGCACACCGATAAGAGGATAATTGGTTGTAGAACCACCCTCAGTGATAGCGATCTGCTTGCCTTCCATAGGCTCAACAGTAGTGATCTTGCTAGCTCTCATAGCGGTAGCAACTTCAGCTTC
>Ga0326511_10000734_pt1 | contig 28655 bp, 40 predicted proteins | sample 0_2496_0518_D_FD_203701 | JGI IMG/M metagenome (GOLD analysis project Ga0326511, IMG submission 203701) | Bovine rumen microbial communities from UC Davis, California, United States - 0_2496_0518 | ecosystem: Host-associated > Mammals > Digestive system > Stomach > Rumen | place: USA...
TATCTGTATCTCATGCCGACCCTCTGAGCTTTTACAGAGAGCTTGTTTCTGAGATAGTCTATTCCGTAAGTGTCCATTCAGCACCCGTCTTTCGTTAATAAATTTGGTTTCAGCGAGAAATTTGAGTAGTGACGTTGTGAAGTACGCAACCGCCCTGCAAGGGGTGTACTCCCCCCCCTGATATAGTGAAGTTGACTTCACTTTTTCTGGGTACAAAAATACCGTCCAATGGGGGAATGGACGGTATCTTTGCAGGAGTAAAAACAACAATGTCAAAAAGCTGCTACTAACTATGAAGAAACTTTTTTTATGAAAGTGGTGGCGAGTGCAGGAATTGCACCTGCAATGGAAACTTAACTCGCCATTCACACCGAAACTATTGCTTCGGTGCAAACCTGATGTGTGTATGACAAAAAGCGTACCCTTGCTTTTCTGCTCCGTTCCTGCTCCTGCTGTCGCTTTGTGAGCGAAAGCAGACCCGAACTCTTGTACAGAGTAACGAGTGAAACGAGTGGGAACGTGAGTAATGGTGAAGCTGATTCAGCTTCTTGGCGGATTTAAACCGTACCTGCTCCCGCTTTGAACAGGTACGGGAAAGCAACTCGTCATTCCGCCTGCTTTCATGTTTATATTCTATCACTCTTTAACATGACATTCAATGACATTTACTGACATCTTTTTTATTGCACGTTCGATTTTCCTGTAGACTGTCCTTACGTCATAATTCATAAGCTCGGCTGTCTGCTCCACGGTATGAAAGAGCAGATAGCGATGTATCAGGACTGTTTCAAGGTCATTATCATGGAGCTTTGCAATAGCTGCTGAAATTTCTTCCGAAATGCCTGAAAGTTCTATTTTCTGCTTGTCCAGTTTCTCGGACATATCGGCATATTTGAGGATAGCATTTTCTGTGCGGTTTATGTAAGATGCACCGCCGCACCCTGCTCCGCCTGCTCTGCTCAGACCTTCGGCACGGGAACGATACTGCATCACAAGCATATCAAGGACTTTGATTTTCTTTTCTGCGTAAAATGCACGGTTCAGCCATTTTTTTGTTTCTGTTTCACTCATATATCAAATTTCCTTTCAGTTATTGTTCAAAGAATGAAAGCTGATTTCCTTTTCGGGCTTCGACGATAGTTTTCATTGTATCCTGCGGAATCCATGCGGATTCACCGCAGATGTAAGGCTGTCTCCACCTAAAGCCTATCCAGTCAAAGCACTTTCTTAAGCTGTCACTCATGATATATCCTCAATCTGACTGATAATATTACTCATAAGTTCTTTTGATTTTTCAGCGTATAACTTGTTGTCGGAATGTGTTTTTACAAAGTCCAGAAGTCTTTTTGAAGCATCTATAGCATTAGCAAGATAAGCTTTAAATACTGCTTTATCATCAGTTATAGTTTCGGAAGCAGGAACTTCTTTTAACTTCTGTTCATATTCGGCTTTGATACGCTTTACTTCATTTGCGTGTTCTTTGTCACTCTCGCTCATTTTTTCTATCATGGCGAAGTACTTGTTTTCAGCCTCTTTAGCAGCTGCTTTGAGTTCTTCGATTTCCTCGCTGTTATCAGCTACAGCAACTTCAACAGGACGGCTTTCAAGTTCTCTGATTTTAGCTTCAAGTTCTTCTTTTTCAGCGTTCAAAGCCTGCACCTCAAGACTGTTGCTTTCTGATATGTCACGTTCAAGCTGTTCAATCTTTTTCTTGTAAAACTCTGTATCAGTCTGAAGAATACTGAGCTTGCCACAGGCTTTTTCTTCACTCTTTCTGCTCGTTTCAGCTTTCTTTTCAGCAGCATCGACTTTTTCAAGAAGATGATCGTTAGCTTTTTTGAGGTCTGCGATTTTTGCTTTCAGTTCTCTTACGCTCACACTCTCCACCGGAACTGTCTGCTGTATATCCTGCCTCTCGGTTTCGTCAAGTTTTGCAAGCAGAGAAAGTTTAGTGATTCCTAAATGTTGAATCGATTCAACATTTTCAATCCCTGCTACTGTTACATACTTGTATGCCATGTGTCTTTTGATGTTGAGTTCATCTTCTGAGTAGCTTTCAAAAGTTTCATAGCCGAGTTCTTTGTAAAGCTTATCGTCGTGAATTTCTTTGAGACTTCTGCACACTTCGTAAAGTGACTGCTCAGCTAACTTTGCATTGACCTTTATAGACTGTGTGAGTGCTACTGCTTTCTTGTAGTTAGCAGATTCGATAATATCATTCATGTTACTTTAACTCCTTAACTATCATAGTTTCTTTTTTTATTTCATCGAGATACTTTTTATACTCTTCGACAAATGATCTTACTTCTTCCGTCATAGTCGCATTACGCTTACCTCTGACCTGAATTATATCCAACGTAGGCTCTGATACCTCCACAGTGTAAAACGGCTTTGTAGGGTCGCTTTTGCGGCGTATAAACATGATATGCAGTTTGTAGAGAGTGTGACGCTTGGCGTATCCGCCTACGCAGTGATTCAATATTTTACCTTCGACAACAATTTCATCAAAGGTTTCAGGCTGACGTATCATAAGTGTTTCGTTCTCGTAATTTAAACGCTTACGCTTTACATAGTTTTCAGCAAATACCGGCTTCATTTCTTCACTTCCGCTGTGTTCAAAAATCGCACTTAAACGGCAGTGCATCTCTTCAAAATTATGTGGCATTGATATAGCAGTATCGCATAAGTCGTAATGTAAGTCTCTGCACTGTGTGAGATAGTCGCTATAGTCTCTCTTGTCTATGTTGTTTTCGCTGAGATACCTTGCAATTCTGTGAATTTTAAGCCCTGTCGCAGCCGCAAATCTTTCACCAGTTCCGACTTCTCCGCCGAAGACCTTGGTTAAAAGCAGAAGTTTGTCAATGCTGTAAGTCTTTTCGTATCTGTCACGCCAAATTCTATAGCTTTCATACAGTTTTTCCTGTCCCTGCAATGCTTTGAACTCTGAGCGATTGAGACCGAGCATTTTAAGCAGATTGTTTGACTTCCAGTTTATGTACGGCGATACGCTCAAAAACTGCCTTGTTCCCCAGTAGCCGCTATACATTTCAGTGACAAGAAAGTCGTAATTCTGCTTGACGAGATACTCAAAATTCGGGTGTTTACAGCACAATCTCAGGTATTCCATGAACAGCAGTGAAGTGTGACTGCTGACCGGAGCATATTTCATACAGCTTTCCTTTATAGCATCGGCATTGAGTATACAGTAGCTGTTGTCGAAAGTGTAGCCGTAACTGGACTGACAGAAAACAGGTTCACGGAAATCTGAGCGGATTTTCCACGGTTCATCGTCATTTTTGCCGTAACGCACACAGCCGTCAGGAGCGAACACATAACGCTGTCTTTCGATAATTTTTCCGTCTGAGTATCTGTGATAACAGCGTGCGAAAAGCTCACCGTCAGGGCGGTTTGTGACAAATACAACGAAATTCATAGCACCTTTTCCCTGCATTTCCTCGGAAATTCTTACAGGCATAGCAGGGAATGAAAGGAGTAACTGCTCTTTTCTTTCTTTTTTCATGTCGCACCTCTCAGAAGTCGAGTAAATCGTCAAGGGAAATACAAGTGCTGTTCTTAGCCTGTTCCTGCGGTTCTGTATCTTCTCTGAGGTCTATACGCATTTCAAAGTGTATCACAGCCCCTGAAAAGTAGAACTCTGCGGCAGCCTTGTAAACCTCAAAATCGCTGACACTCTTTTTGCCCTTTATGCTGGTTGCTATGCTGTCTAAGCAGTCTTTAAAACTCTTATCTGACTGCTCTACAGCCTGCTTAAACTCTCTTGACTGTCCGCAGAATGTCTTTAATGCCTCTGCTACACCCTCAGCAATTGCCTGCTGATAGTTGCCTTTTATATCTTTCACATCAAAGTATTTTTCCATATCAAACATAATTTCTCTCCTTCTTTACTGCGAGAACATAAAAGTTGAGCTGTTCTTCACTTCCGCATTTTTCAATCACATCTGCGGCAGTAAGTCTTAAAACTGCACTGCTTTCGGGGAATATCTCCTGTAATCTGCGTACTATGTACTTAGCTTTGATTAAGTTATCCATTGTTTTTACTCCTTTTGACTTATATTTCCTTGAAGATCATATCGCCGTTTTGACAATACTTTTCTTTGAAGAGCTTGCGTTTTATGATATAGTCCTTTGTCTTGTAACCTTTGGTGTCCTCGACAATGAGCCTGCCGTCCTCGATGTATGTGAAGTCTGCGATATATGACACTTCACGTTCGTTCGGCATATCATACTGTTTGTACTTGTGTGGCGGTATCAGTACAAATTTTCGCTGTATCTGCAAGCCTTTGATTTTTCCGACATCGCAGAGGATATTCAGTTCAACACAGCGTTCAGCTTCTTTCTTGCTGTCATGAGTGTGTCCGCAGGTGCATAAGCATCTTCTTGCATAGTATTTGTTCATTTTTCATCGTCTCCTTACAGACCTAAAATTCCGCTTAAATATCTTGCATTGTCTTTCATAGCGGCTTTTCTTCGGTCATCGCCTTCGACTTCAAGAGGGAAGCACATCTGATAAAGGCGGCTGTAAAGTCTCTGCTGATGTTTGTTTGTCGGGTGTGAAAGTTCTGCGGCAGTGAGATTTGTTGTCACGATAAGCGGAAGGCTTGCACGGTATCTGCTGTCAATGATGTTCTGAATTATTTCTGCTGTGTAGTCGGTCTGACGCTCAACCGCAAGATCATCAATTATAAGCAGTTCATAGCTGTTGAGACTGTCTATATAATCCTGTTTGCCCTCTTTCATGCCACCAATGATATTTATAAGCCTTGGGAAATTTGTCATCATGCACCTGTGACCCTTGTCAATGAGAGCATTTGCAATGCAGGCAGAAATAAAGGTTTTTCCTGTTCCTGTATTGCCGTAGAGGATAAGCCCCTGATTTTTGGCTTTGAGCTCGTCAAATTTATCGGCATATCTTCGTGCAATATCGGAAACCCTCGGATTCTTCCTGTCATCGTTTTCAAAAGTCCAGTTCAGCATCTCCGAATCATGAAATCCTGCCTGACGGTTTCGCTCCACAGCCTGACGTGCTTCGGCAGCCTGTTTTATTTCTTTCTGTTTGCGGTCTTTTTCGATTTCACACTGACAGAGTGCGGCAGGTCTGATAACAGTTTCGCCTAATTTGACTTCACACTGTTTCGGTGTATGGCATTTTCCGCAGTAAAGCAAACCGTTTTCGCCGATATAGTCACCGTTTTCACGCTTAACGGGATTTGATTCCATTATTCTGCTTATAGCAACTTCAAAAGCTTTCATTTTCTATTCCTCCTTAACCATGACAGAACCAGTCAGCTGTATCGTTCGGCACAGTCTGTCCTGTCCTGTAATCGTCCTGCCAGCACTCCTGAGCAAACCATGAAGAACCGTGCTTGATATAGCGTACAGCGGTATTGTTTGCCTTGATATGCTCTATGTATGCTTCAAGCCCTCTTATTACCTGCTCCTCGGAAGTACCTTTTTTTCTTGCCGATATGTAAGACCTGAGAGCGTTCTTTCTGCCTTCCTTTCTCGGATACTTCTCCCATATCCTGTTGAACTCTTCTGTAAGCTCTCTGTCAGTCGGTTTTTTTGCCTGCTCCTCGCTCACACTCTCGGCTTTGCCGATGAGAGTATTATCTGTTTTATTATCATTAGTATTATATATATTATTATTGGGTGTAATTTTTACACTGGGGTCGGTGTAATTTTTACACGGGGGTGGTGTAATTTTTACACTGGGGGTAGTGTAATTTTTACACTGGGGGTTTATTTCTTCCTCACCATTCACAATGCTTAAATTTGCCTTGTATCGGTTGAATATCACGCCATTCATATCAACAGTATTTTTTATGATGATATTTTTCTCAACAAGTGATTTGAGAGCAGTAATGATAGTCTTTTTTGTACTGCCTGTCCATTCGCAGAGATAGCGTGTATTGCCTGTAAATTCGCTTTCTCCGTCCTGTGAGAAGCCGTATATTATCGCATATACCTGTAATTCAGTGCCTTTAAGTCCGAGGCGGTTTATCATCCAGCCGCAGACCTGATAATAATTCTTGTCTAACATCTTTTAACCTCCTTGATGCTCCGTCAGCTTGTGTTGCATAATTCAGATTATGCAACATTACCAGTCCACAAAGGCATCTACAGCCCTCTTTTGCTGTTCCTGAGACATACGAAGATAGATCATTGTTGTATTTACTGTAGAGTGTCCCAGAAGGTCAGCGAGAAGTGCTATATTATTATTTCTTTTCAGAAATTCGATTGCAAAGAAATGTCTGAACGAATGAGGGTGCAGAACCTCTCTCGGTATGCCGTATCTTGAAAAGCTCCTGAGAACGTTTGCATAGCTTTGCCTGCTCATCGGCAAGCCGTTCCTGTTCTGCACTGCTTTGTCCGTATCATTCATATTGTCCATGTAATCTGCAAATTCTTCACCTATTGCCTGCGGTATCTGAATAGTCCTTATCTTGCCTTTGGTGAACATAACAGCATATCCACGGATAATATCAGCTTTGGTAATTCTCAGGACTTCGGAAATTCTTGCCCCTGTCATGCTTATCAGCTTGATATTGAAAATCCAGCGTTCAAGACCGTCCTGCTCCAGACCGTGAATCAATTTTCTGTACTGCTCCGCTGTTATCACATTCTCGATGTGGCTTGCTTTCTGTATCTTCACACGCTTGACGGAGCAGGCAATATCTGCAAATTCAAAATATTTCTGCACTGCTGCAAGCTTGACGTTTACTGTCCTTGCGGAACAGCTGCGGAGCAGGCGGCTTTTGTATGCAAGCATATCCTGCTTTGTCATGCCGTAGCTGTTCAGGAAGGAATTTACTGTTGCTGTGTACTGCTTTACTGTTGATTCTGAAAGCTCATTTTCTGTAAGCCATTCGCTGAAGCTTTCGATTCTGTTTGTAGAAATTATCTGCATACTCAATCCTTTAGAATAGTCATCTTTGTGAAGTGGTCTATATCCTCGTTCGGGTGCATTATCTTTGTCATTGCATAGGCAATATCTGAGCTTATTTTTTGCTCCTCTTCGGGGGTATGTTTGGGAATACGGCAGATAACGACTGCCCCGCTGTGTCTTACCCTGATAACGCCTATCTTTTCGGTCTCTGTCTCGGTCTCGCTGATAACGTCATATTCAGAACGTTCCCAAAGAGAATAATTTTCATCTTTCTTTGCCATATAATCACACCTTTCATATTTGATTCTATGCGGATCCAGCTTGTACACTTAACTCAGAAACTTATTCACAAAGTAAGTCTGACCCTTGCCTGTGACCTTGGGAGTTTTTGTCACGGAAGTATGACCGTCGGCATGAATGACAGTTGATTCCTTGATTTCAAAAAGCCCCTGTTCCATAGCCCTCTGAGTAGGCATATTGTAGTCTGTACCCTCACGCTTTATAAGGAAACCATGATCTCTGAGCCATTTGAAAAGCCTTTTCTGACCTGTATCAACGCCATTCTGTTTGAGTATCTTTGCAAGTTCTCCGACAAGAATAGAAGTTTTTGAAGTCTCAACGGCATTTGCAAAAAGAACCTTTGGTCTGTCCTGCTCTGCCTGCTCCTCGAGCTGTTTTCTCTTTGCCTGTTCCTCTTTGAGCTGTGTTGCAAGCTGTATGAGAAAATCGGGAGAAGTAAGAGCCTTTTCAAGTGTGTTCTCGGTCATATATGCACCGTGTTTTCTGATTGTCGGAAGAACTTCATCAAACACCCAGCTTTCAAAGCGTTCTGCTGAGGGGAGTTTGCTGTGTGTGATAAGTCTGTAGAGATTGCCCTCATTGATAAATTTAGCTTCCTGCTGTCTGCCTATGCTGTCTATGACTGGGCGAATTGTCCACCCATCACTTTTGCAGTGTGTTTTTATTGCCTTTGCTGTATCTGCATATCCGAGAGCCTTTGCAATATCTGCACCGCAGAAAAGAACCTCACCGTTTGCTCCTGTGAGAGTTCTTACTTCTCCGAACTCAACATTTCTAAAAATCTGAATTTCCATAATTTTTACCTCCTGAAATTTACTAAGGGCTTCATACCCTTTCACTATAGGGACGAAAAACCGCCCTTTGCAACCGAAAACGGTTGCGGGAATAGAAATTTTTATTTTTTTACTATAAGCTCATCAAGAGAGACATTGAAAAGGTTTGCAAGTTTTATAGCTGTCTCGAAAGATATGTCAATCTTTCCTGATTCCATTCTGCAAATAGTTGACCTTGATTCAAGATTTAAGCTGTCTGCTACTTCCTGCTGAGTATAGCCTTTTTTCTCTCTTATTTCTTTTATTCTTAATGTCAAATTATCGCTCCTTTCTATTGACTTGATATGCAGTTTATGATATAATTAAGTCAATGAAATTGTTGCGTGTCATGCAACAAGTATATAATAACACTAAATTTAGTGATTGTCAATAACTAAATATCTAATTTTAATTATTTTGTATAACTAAACAAAATTAAGGAGGTGCTTTTGTGTATAATTCGTTAAATATTTCTGAAAATATAAAAGCTATTGCAAAATTAAAGCAAGTTTCAGTAAAATCTATGTTATCTGATTTGGAATTGGGAGTAAATACTTTACAAAATATGAAAACTTCTATGCCGAAATCAGATACACTTGCAAGAATAGCTGATTACCTCGGCTGTTCCGTTGACTATCTTCTCGGAAGAACGAGCGAACAAACATCTGAGCATAATATAACCGCAGGAAATATAGAAAACAGCCGTATTGACAACAGCACTGTTACAACAGCAAAAAATCTTGACAGCACAACAAAGCAGTTTTTAGATACTTTTGAGGAACTTTCACTTGAAAGCAAAATCAAAGTGATAAGCTATGCTATTGAATTGAAAAACAAAGAATAAATAAAAGCCCCCTGACGGCATATAATAGCCGGAGGGGGTGAAGAAGATGAAGGAGGAATTTGAAATGTATGCAATAATGGTAGATAATCCTTTTATCGTTGAGGAAAATGATATTGAGAATTTTTTTGAGAACAGCAAAAAGCAGGAGGGTATTGCCGAAAAGCTTGCATCTGTTTTTAATAAAGAATGGTTTGACTTTAAGCCCGACAAGAACGGCATAATGACGGTGAGCATGAATGTTGGAACAAAAGATTAATGCTATTAAATATGAATCTTCATACAAAAAAGATAATTATTTCCGCCTGACGGGGTGAAGGAGCGTGAACAGAAAATGAGCTATTGTATATATCTAAGGAAATCAAGACCTGATATTGAAGCGGAGAGACACGGAGAGGGCGAGACACTTGCAAGGCATGAAAATATGTTAATGGAGCTTGCAAGGGACAGAGGGCTTGATGTGGTGCAGATATACAGGGAAATAGTAAGCGGCGACAGCATATCCGCCCGCCCTCAGATGCAGGCAATGCTTTCCGACATAGGGCAGGGGAAATATAAGGGAGTTCTTGTAGCGGAGATAGAAAGGCTTGCAAGAGGAGACACGATAGATCAGGGAATAGTTGCACAGGCTTTCAGAGAATCGGGAACAAAGATAATAACGCCCGTCAAGACCTATGACCCGAACAATGAATTTGACGAAGAATATTTTGAATTTTCGCTGTTTATGAGCCGCAGGGAGTATAAGACTATAAAGAGACGTATGCAGGCAGGAAGGCTTGCAAGCGTGAAAGAGGGCAATTATATATGTTCTTCCGCACCATACGGCTACAGGAAGATACAGCCCGAACCAAAGATACATACCCTTGAAATTGTTCCCGGAGAAGCCGAAACGGTAAAGCTGATATATAAGCTCTACCTTGAAGGACACGGTTCAAAGTTCATAGCAGCGGAACTCAACCGAATGGGGATAGCTCCTGCAAAAAGCATATACTGGGAGAATCCGAGCATAAAGAAAATACTTGCAAATCCTGTTTACTGCGGAAAAGTCGGCTGGAAGTCCAAAAGCAACGGAGAGACACTTTATAAGGGCTTGCATGAGCCGATAATAAGCGAAGATGTTTTCAATGCCGTTCAGGATAAGAGAAAGAACAATCCTGCCGCACAGGTTCGCCTTAATGATCGTCTGCTGAATTATTATCACAATATACTTTACTGTTCCAACTGCGGACACCAGCTCAAAAGGCGTGTGATAAGCAGTACAGGCAAGGAATATATGCTATGCTGCTACAAGGAATGTCAGGGAAAGACCGTATGTGCGTCAATGCAGGAAGTTGATGAAGCTGTAATGGCATCATTCAGATACAGAATAGAGAGCCTCCGTGAGCTGATGAGCAAAGACGGAAAGAGTGATACTGTTCAGGCTGATAAAAAAACTCCTCTTGAAAATGAACTGCAAAAGGCAAAGAAACAGCTTTCAAAGCTGTATGATCTTCTGGAGCAGGATATTTATGATGTAAACACATTTGTTGAGCGTTCAAGAGCCTTGAAAGAGCGTATAAACTCCCTTGAATATGCGTTGAAAGGGCTTGAAAGCATTAAGCCTAAACTGTCGCCCGAAGAATCAATTGCAAGGATACAGAATGTAATTGATAATTTCTACAGCTCATCTCCCGAAGACAAAAACCGCCTGCTCCATTCTGCGGCAGAGAGGATATATTATACAAAGACTGTAAAAATGTGCAGAAACAAGAAATTTTCCGACCTTACCTTAAAGGTTGATTTTTTATGATATAAATGTACAACATATATACCTTATAAAATTACAATATCTTTCTTGTACATATAAAAAATATCCCTCTGCCTGAATTAAATCAGACAGAGGGATTTTCTTTACTTTTCGGTAAGTGTACCGGAATATGTCTCACCATCAATAGTAAGAGTAACAGAGACAGACTTCGTACTTTTGGCAGCGTTTTTATTTCTGCTTGTAAAAACAGTGCCACGTTGAAATGTGTCGATAAAATTTTCACCTGTAGTTTCGTTGCCGTACCAGTGATTATTTGTGTATGGTTCGCTGTCTCTTGTGTCAACATGGCAAGAATCAGGCATCATCATGCCTATACCCCCAAAGCCTATACGTTCAGCAGCTTCGGCAATGTTTTCAGAAGTATAAAAACTGCCGTCCTGCTTCTGAACTCTGATGTCTGCCGCCATACCTTTTCTGTGAGCGTCCGTAGGACTGCCCCACGGGTTATTTTCGCAACGATAGCCGCTGTTTATGTATATAGCTTTTGCGTCAAGCATATCGTGTATCTGTTCTAACCGGCTTATAAGCAGCTGAGACATTGTTATTGTTTTGCCGCAGCACTCGCAGGCAAACTCTGAGCTGTCAAAATGTTCTGAGAGATTTCCCATTTATTTATCCTCCTTGTTTTGAAAACTGAACACCGAAATAGAAAGCTATAACGGTGGTAAATACGCTCTGAAACTGCTCCGAAGAAACAGAACCCCTCACGGTCTGATATGAAAAAACCGCCGTGAGAACAATAGTTATTATAGATTTTACATCAATAAGTTTAGCAAGTTTTTCGTGAATTTTCAATTCTTTCCATTCTCCTTTCAAGTGATTCTATTTTTTCTTCAACAACAGGCATACGTCTTGCAAAATTGTTATGTTCACGGACTTCTGATGTTAAGCTGTCAATTTTGGTATCTATTACAGCTTGATGTGTTTCAAGCTTGTAAGAGAGATCACGGCTTGACGCACGGGTATTTAAAATCACTGTAATTATTGTTGCTATTGCTGATATTGTTGATACTATGATACTTTCCATGAATTGCACTTCTTTCTGAAATTTTTTTGAAAAAGGTCTTTACAACCACCAAAAAAGGTGGTATAATATAAACATGAGAGGAGGTGAAAAGGTTGAAAATCACAGACAAAATAAAAGAGCTTTCCGAGTGTGTTGGAGAACTCGAAAAGCTCGTAATCAGAATAATTTCCTTAGTCGGTTGGATAATTCTTCTGATTAAAACGATAAAATAAGGTCAAAGGGGACGCAAGTCCCCAACCTTACTTTGATTATATCATATGCTTTTCAGCCTGTCAAGTATGAAAGAAAAAATTATAAAAGCATTTAGCTATTCATTCACAATAGTTGGTGTGCTCTTATTTGTCTATTTTGTATCGGAGGCAATAATTCATGAACCTTAAAAAATTGCGTATTGAAAAAAAATTGACTGTCCCAGGTCTTTCTAAAATTTCTGGTGTTCCTGTTCGTACAATTGAAAATATTGAAAAAAACGGAACAGGAACTATTTCAAATGCTATTAAACTCGCTGATGCACTCGGTGTTACTCTTGATGAGTTATGCAGAGATAAAAAGTAATGTTTATATTTAAGCCCTGCACCACGCAGGGCATTTTTTTATATATCCTCGATTGTTTTTATGCCCCTGCTCTGACTGACCGCATTAGTACTGATGCCATTAGCCTGTTCAAGAGCTTCAATTCGTGTGATTAATTCGTCATAGCTCGGACGATACTTCACGAACTGCTGTGATACGCTCCATGCTGCTTCCGTGCAGATCATCGGTGAAACAACAACACTCGAAGGATTGTAGCCATTAGCGACACGAATACAATAATCTAATGACGTTGTTGCAGAAAGCGTAAAGCTAAAACCTGAGCCGTAATCAAAGTCATTAGTTATAAACACATTTCCGCCTGCTTCTCTTAAATCGGCTCTGTAGCTGCTGTCTGAACCGCCCGAAGGTATACCGCTTACATGGTATGTTCCGGGACTTAATGTTATCGGTATTCGCAGAGTCGAAACAGAAGTAGCTGTATCGGAAAGCGTTATAGTCTCCGAATTGGCATCAAGAGTATATGTAATGCCCGATTTTGAAATCGGATAGCCTGACTGTCCTACATAGCCGACAGCCGCCGCAGGGTTTAAAAGGTTCTTTGCTCCTGAATCTGCAAGTTCCCCAATTTCTGCAAGGTCGATTCCGACAGCAGAATTGTTTAAATACAGTTTGCCTGCAAAGTCAACAGCAAGAAGATTTGACCTCACAATACGCTCGTTTGCATTGTCATAATATCCGTTGCCAAGAATAAATGCGAACTTATTGTTGCTGTCAAGAACATTGTATGAGCCAAGCACAACCTGATTTATTGAATCGGCAACTACATTATCTCCTATTGCGACAGTGTGTGCTTTCTTAGCTTGGCATTCATAGCCTGATGCAAATGAAGAATCACCGCTTGCTGTTGTGTATGCTCCGCTTGCATGAGAAAAATCACCGCTTGCTGTTACAACAGCACCTATCGCACATGATGCACTGCCACTTGCTGTTGCATTTTGACCATAAGCAAAAGAATGTCCGCCACTCGCTGTTGACTGATAACCGCCTGCATGAGACCTTATACCCGAAGCCGTACAACTCCAACCCTCGGCAGACGAATGGTCTCCGCTTGCTTCTGAGAGCTGTCCGAAAGTATGAGAGTAGTTTCCTCTTGCTGTAGTCTGATAGCCGTTTGCAGAAGAAAAATTGCCGATTGCTTTTGTCGCTAATCCAGTTGCACGAGAATACGCACCGACGGCAACGTTCGCCTCAGTGTGATTGAAAACTTCTGCTCCGTCGTATGCAGTTCTCGTTGTTCCGTCGACGGTGTATGTCTGTCCTGCTACAATTTTTCCTGGAATTTTAAGTGTTTCACTATTCTTGTTTCCTGAAAGAGTAACACCGTTAATCTGTGGTTTGTTGTCGAGGTCACTGTAATCATCAAGTCCAAGTTCAGAAGCTGTCTTGTTCCCCAGAAGCTCTACACCGTTGATTTGCGGCTTGTTGTCAAGCAGATTGTAATTAGCAACACCGCCGACATTTCCGCCTGTCTCCATTTCAAGGTCAATATCGTCCTGCACCGTAAAATTAAAATCAAAATTCTGCATTTAGATCCTCCTTGCCACAACCGAAACGTACATCTTGCCTTTTAATTTGATATAATCACAGCCGCCTGCGGAAAGCACGAAAATCACAGTATGTATGCCCTCACTCAGCTTGTAGGTATCACTTGTTGTGAGCTGTACTGCAAAGCCTGTCTGAGTAGCAAAACATTCCTTGCAAATATCTGCTGTAGATGTATCTCCGCTTTTTGTTACTATACAGTGCATAGTACAGTTTTCTACACCGCTCGTATCGACTGCAATGTTAAAAACAGGCAGTGTATCGCCTGCACAAAGCCGCATATCCGGTATTTCATTATAAAAACTAAGCATTTACATTCCTCCTCCGAAAACCTCGTTCCAAAGCGTTGCTATTATACTTCCAGTGTCATAAACATTGCCGTTCAGCTTGAATTTCAGTTCATCTGCATAGACGTTGCCTGTAGCTGAAATATTACCTGTTGCTGTGACATTTCCTGCTGCTGAAATATTGCCGCTTGCAGAAATATTTCCGTCATTGATCTGAGTTATTGCAGTTCCGCCGCTGTAAAGAAAAATACCGCCTGCCTGAACCAGTAAACGCTTGTCAATGCCTGTGTTACGCAAGTCAAGCTGTAACGGGCTGAGCTGAGAACTCCATAACTCATTGTTCTGATTCTCAAAATTGAGATTTATAGCATCATAACTCTGAGAATTTGTTGTCATGTCGATTCTGCCGCCCGTCATTGTGAAAGCGGAAGCGGTAACATTTCCGTTTTCATCAACATGAAAAGTGCCGTTCCCGTTCAGTATCTCAATTCCACGCAAAACACCTGCTGTTATGAAGTCGGCGACAATTGCACCGTTCATAGTTATAGCTGTGCCGTAAGTGCCGTTGTAGCCTGTACTGCTGTAGCCGAAACCGCCAGAGTTCCAACGCCAGACTTTTGTAGCTGTCGCTTTGTCGGGAGTGTCCATGATAAGAATTTCGTTGCCGTTTACCACAACATAGCCTGTTATTCCTGTTGTTATCAGGGCTGTAGCCGTGGCTTTGGCAGAAGCAAGAATATCAATTTTCTGCTGTGGCATTTCATACTCTATAAGATGCGCGGTTCTTACCGATAAATCGGTTATTCTCTCAAATTTATCGCCTATTTCGACTTCGGGAGCATACGGCTTGTAGATATCGACAGTTCGCTTGATAAGCCTTAAATCATCGTCAATATCAAGCAGACTGTTTTTGAAATGATAGGTATATCCTGCGTGAATTGCCTGTTCCGAGGGGTCAAGCACGGAAAGGTCAAGAACTTGTGCCTTATACGCTTTTTTGGCTCTGTTATTGTTTGCAAGATAAGCCTGCCCACGCTGTTTCAGGTTCTGCGGGAGCGTTATATCATCAAATTCGGCAGTTCCGACGATTATCCCATATTTCTCTATGGCGTTTGAATCGTCAATGTAGATCCTGCCGTCATTTACACTTGCTATTGTCAATCTCTCTGCACTGTCATCATTGAGCTGACAGCCGAGAGGAATCAAGCGTGTTATCACATTTGATGAATCCGACGAAACTTCAAGCGACTTTATATTTTTTGCAAGCTCAATTGTTGTACTGCTGTTGACGTTAGAACTTGTCAGGTAGTCAAGCACAAGAGAGCCGTTGGCTCTGCGTATTCGTATTTCTCCGCCTATTCTGCCTTGCAGATTTTCTTTGATTTCTGCAAGAGTATTTCTGTAAGCTGTTGTCTTGCTGTTTGTATTGTCTCCGCTGAAATCGCAAAGACCGAGCGTAATTTGCTTTTCAGCAGGCACTAAGCTGTTATGATATGCCAGCAAAGCGGTCAGGAACTCCGCAACAGTTGCGTTCTCATAGTGATGATAATTCTGTATACTGTCGCAGAGAAAGCCCAGACAGCCCTCACATACACAAGTTTTGTATACCGTTCCCTTGCTTGTCATTTCCTCAGCGGAATTAAGTAAAATGCCCTCAAATTCTGTCTCATGGGTCAATGTATTGACAATTTCGACTGCTGTTTTGCGGTCATGCAGATCATTATAACAAGGGTTGAATGGCAGTATTTTAAACGTAAATGACGGAATAGCATTTATCTCCTCGGAGAATTTTCCTTCTGCAAGTCTTGAATCGCTTTCGGATGAGAGTTCATGCAGAATTTTTATTTCATTTCCGTTTTTGATATACACCTCATACATCAGAAAATACCGTCCTTTCCGCCTGTTTTGCTGTTCAGGAATTTCACCCATGCCTGAATCGGGGTAAGCAGTTCATAGCTTGGGTCTGTTTGTGCTGTGTTGTAAAATTCAAGCACAAGTGAAGCGTCGGCGGCTGTGATAGTGCCGTCTTTGTCTGCATCGGCAGCGAGGAGCTGTTCGGGAGTGAGACCGGGGTCTTGTCCTGTTGACATTGCTGTATATGCGTCAAAAATCGCAGAAGCGTCGGCGGCAGTAACAGCACCGTCACCGTCAAGATCAGGAAGAATTGTATTTGCTGTGTTGTGTTTCAGCATATCAGGCTTAAAATACATCATCGGGGCAGACATAAACATCAGCTCAAACGTGTAAACACCGTGATTTTCATTCCAGCTCACAGAAGGCTCACGGACACTGTAATAAACTTCGGGGAGCATATCATCATAAAGCTCTTTTCTGCCGTTCCAGTGAAGCCAATTAAGTATATCAATCAGCTTGAATCCCGCATTTTTGAGCTGATATTCAAGCAGTTCGAGAGTGTAAGAGAGCGTCCTTTCTCCGTAGCTTGAACCTAAAACTTTGTCAAAATCATAAGTAATATTTGAGAACGGCACTCTTTCGGTGTGATCATCTTTCGGAGCTGCCCCAACCGAACGGTTCAGCATACGCAGACCATACGAGTAATAAGAGTGTTTGCCGTTTACTTTTATGCCTTTTATCACGTTGTCAGCCCCCTTTCTTTCAGCTTTATATCGACACCCTGCCGCTTGTCAACTTCGTCTGTGACAAGTCTTGTAACGCCTTCTGCAACAACTTCCTCGCCGACTGCAAATTTCGCATTTATCACTATTTCCTGCGGACTGCTGCCGCCCGAAACATAATTCAGACCGCCGCCTGTAATCGGTGACGGCTTGGGGAATGATTCTGTAAGATTCAGTCTTGAAACTGCCGCAAGTGCAGAATTGTCAATTTCTGTGTTCACTTTCGGCATTTCGTCTGTAAATCCTACTCCGATACCCTGAGCAAGATATTTTCCGACCTTATCTCTCATGACCGCTGACGGGGAATGTATGCCGAATGTCTCCTTGAAATTCTCAACAAGTTCGTTTCCGAGGTCGAATATTCTTTCTTTGAGCCAGCCGACTTTGCCCCACATACCATTCCAGAGTCCGTATATTATGTTAGCACCTGATTCTCCCATTTTTTGCGGAAGTGAAGCTATGCCGTTTATCATTGCGAAAATTATTTCTCTTGCAGTATTTTTCACTTTGTCAACCAGTCCCGAACCGATTTTTTTCCAGCTTGCGAATAAATTTTCTTGCAAGTCAACTAATCCCCGTGTCAGACCGCCAGCCGCTTTTCCAAGTCCTTTCACAAGCTCCCAGAATAGCGTTGTTGAGGCTTCAAGAAGTTTATCCGAACACTCAAGCAATGCCATGATAATTTCTGCAACTATCTCAGGAACACGGGGAACAAGTTCTTCAATTATAATCGGGATTGCATCAATAAGAGCCGTGAAAAGCTGTACTGCACCGTCAAGAACTGTCGGCATGAGCGAAACAAGAGCGTCCACAATTGCAATTATCATGTCAGGCAGAGCCTCGGTCACAACAGGCAGAAGCTCGGTTAAAACCTGAATAGTGTATGCAAACAAGTTCGTGTAGTATTCTTTCATGATCGCTGTCAGAATCGGAAGTGTTTCAAAAAAACCGTCTGCAAGCATTTGTACTATTTCGGGAAAAGTATCTATAATAGCAGGTATCAATTTTGCTAATGTAGTCGAAATCAGAACATATGCCTTCATCAGCAAATCTGACAGATTTGTTGCAAGAGCAGGAAAACTGTCAATAATTTCGTCTGCAATTGACCTGATAAGTTTGCCTATTCCGCTTGCAATTGTGCCTATTCTCGGTTTAAAATTCTTAAACACTGCTGTAGCACTCTCAACAAGAGCGTCCATAAGCCTGTCAAAGTCCTGCGTATCATCAGCAATACCGACAAGCACATTGTCCCACGCCGCTTTCAGCATCGCAACAGAGCCGCTTATTGTGTCTGCTGATTCCTTGCCTGCATAGCCTGCAAGCCCCTGCATTTCAATGTAATCAACAAGAGCCTGCTGACAGTCTGCAAGATTCGCAAGCTGATAATCCGTAGCTCTGCCGTTTGCGGCATTCCATTCGTTTACTTTGTCAATAACTTCCTGAAAACCCGCTTTCGTTGGAGTTATACCAAGCTGTAAGTTGTCAAGCATAGTGAAATTAGACTTCATTATGCCGTTGAAAGCGTTCTGGACGTTTTCCTGTGTCTGACCTGTGGCTGCTACAACATCAGCTTCGGCTTTTATGATCTTGTCTGCAAGTTCTGCGGCGGCTTGAGCATTGCCGTTCATCGAAGTTTTAAGACCCGTCGCAAATCCGTTAGCCTGTTCGAGATAGTCGCTCTGACTGAGCTGTACTTCCTTGTATGCCGATTTAGACTTTTCAAGTATATAGTCCGAAGCATCATCAAAAAGAAGTTTAGTACCGCCGACAAGCTGTTCATAGTCAGCATATGCAGAAAGAGCCTGTTTGCCGAGTATGACCGTTGCAGTTGCGGCAGCTCCGACAGCGGCAACAACTGCTTTCATGCCTGTTTTAGCTATGCTGCCGAGTTTGGAAAGCCCTGTTTCAAATCCTGATCTATCAATCGCTGTATCAAATTTCAGTGTTCCGTCGTACATTTTCTGCCTCCTAACTCATGAACATTGCTCCTATATCCCTATCATCAAGCTCATACGGCAAAGCATAAAGCTGTTTCAGTTCAAGTATTCGCTTTCGCTCGTCAGCGTTTTTTATCTGACCTATGTCAACGCTTCTGTAGCCGATTCTCCGCATAATCTGCGAATCATCAGGCAATGCGGAAAAAAGAATTTTGAACCGCCACCAGTGCATTTTTGCAGTAAGAAGATCTATACTGTAAAATCTCTGAAAATCAGCAATTATACAAGGTGCGTCAATCTTCCAGTTGAGAACGGGAGGACTTGAAACTGTTTCTTCCTGTTCGATTTCATCATCTTCGGGCGGTTCGGGTTCAAGTGCCTTTACCTTGTAAAAGTCACAGAGGGCGAAAATCAATTCATCTGTGAGCCGTTCAGGAGTATCAATGAACCAGTTCAGCAGCAGACTTGTTTTTTCATCGTTTGAAAGGTCCTTATCGTTCATCATGTCCGAAAAACGTATCCAGTCCTTGAAATCTGTCACTATCCTGTATCCCGACACTTTTAATGGAAACGGCTCATAAAATGCGTTTATCATCTGTGTTTCTTATGCTTGTAATTCGGCTTTTTAGGGCTGTATTTTCCGAAATTTTCAGTTCTTTTTCTCTTGATTTCCTCTGACTGAGCATTTACAAATCTGAGAAAATCTGCATAAACTTCCTCACAGCTTGCAATGCTGACAGGTGTCTTTGCAAAAATTTTCTCAGCAGTTCCGTCACCGAAAACTTTATTGAAAAAATCAAGGTATATCTTGCAGTAAAGCCTTATTTTTTCGGAAATTCTCTTTGTCTGAGGGAAGTTCTTTTCCCTTTCAGCCATGTCCTCAAAAGCTGTTTCCACACGCTCAACGTGTTCAGGATTTGTGAAATCAAAATCAAGGCTTATGCCGTTTATGTCCCATGTTTTCATGAATCATTATCCTTCCTGTTCCGGAGTGACAGCAGACGTACCATTTTCTGATACATCTGCTTCAGCTCCGGCAACCTATTCACTTATTGTGACTGTCTGCCAACCGTCAGAGCTTGTAACAGTAACTTCTGTAAGCTCTCCTCTTGCTTTAAAATCGCCTGAGTATGTATAGATATTTATGTTATCGCCCTCGGAGTTCGGGATAACTGAGTAATCACGCTTGAGGGCTGTAGCTGTGTATGTTCCGCTTGATTCTGTAGCAGCTGTTGTATCAACAATTATAACTGTTCTGACTGCTTCATCTCCGAGCTTCTCACCATTTGTAATGTCAACAATATCCGCCTGAACGGGCAGGTTCTTATGTTTGTCAAACGCATAGCTGAAAGCAGGAGCGTGTCCGACAATATCTGTCTGCTGAAACGGTTCGTCAACATACTGTCTTGAATATTCGATAGGGTTTTTGCTCTGACTGAAACTTGTAAATTTTTTCATACGGTAGTATGTTGTGGAATTAGTTCCGGGAACACCGTAAAACGCAAGAATTTCATGTCTTGCGACGATTTTTGGATTTGGCATATTAATCCTCCTCAAATGTTAATTTTAGCTGTACCTGATAACGTGCTGTGTTTGTATCTGCCGAAAAAGCATAGCCTCTGCTTGTTACTTCAATGCTCGCAGGGTCACGGTTTTCGCCAAGGTCTGGCAGAATACCATTATCATTCTGTTCTTCAATCCAGTCCTCAAATTTTTCATAAAATTCAAGATTTCCGAGGTTTACAGCTATATCCTCGCTGAAATACTCCCTGCTTGCAAATAAAAAAAGGAACTGTTTCATACAGCTCCCGTCCGTGTATTTTTGCAGTACAGGCTCACATGGTATAGGCTCAATCGTGTACTCTATCGGTTCATTTCCCATGAAATCTACAAGCAGACAGCCGTCTTTCAGTTCAGGAAAACCGAGAATATATTCTCTTATGCTCTCTGTTATTGTCATCAGAATTTCTCCTTTGCTTTTCGGGCTATTTCTTCTTTGTGGTCTGCTTTCATTCTTTCAAGCCATAATTTCCCACGGTTTGCCCCTGAGAATCCCTTGTTTGTGTAGTACTCACGTCTTGCTTTCGGCTCTGTATTTATAATCACACCTGCCGTTTCAATTTTATGGGAACGGCTCATTTTTCCGTGATTTTTGAATCTTTCATTTGCTATCGGCGTGTAATCTTCAAGTTTCTCGATAACTGTATCATCAATATACTTCTGAGCCGCAGAGAACCTTTGAGGGAAGTTCCCGTGTATTGACAGTCCTTTGAATTTTATCATTTTGCTGTGACCTCAATGTGACGAACTTTCGGTGAACCATAGCGTAGATCCTTGACCGCCGTGATTGTATACGCTGTAAGCGGCGGCTGTTCATCGGAAATCACTTCGCTAACTATTTTATCGCCGACTTTCGGCAGATAATCGGCTGATTTTTCGGGGATTGAAACAAAAATACTGTCCTGCTCAGATCTTTCTTTTCCTGTACTCTCAGAAATCGAAGGCTGCCAGTAAACTTTGCTGACTGCATGACGAATATATATGACATTTCTGTCAAATATCGTCTTTTCATACACTGTACAGCCATTTTTGTTTGTAAACATCAATTCACCCCGTTCCGTAAACGTCCAGAAATCCGCACATCTGCTTTTTCAGACCGAGTTCTTTCAGCTCGTTTCGCAGGAAATACAGGGATTGTCCTGCATTGAGATAAGTCATTGATATGCTGTACTGTCCGTTTGTCTCCGAACCCTGAGAAACAGCCGCACCGTCTGTGTCAATACTGTTCAATGCTCTCACAACAGCCTGCACAACAACCGATTTTACAGCCATTGCATAGTCTTCATCGGTGACAAGCTCGTCAAGATTTTCGTTTGCTTTTTTAGCGATATTTCTCAGCTTTGCGGAGGCTTGTGTTATAAGTGCCTCCGCTGCTATTTCCTGCTGTGCTGTGAGACTTATTCCGAGTACAAGAATATCGCTCACAGCCGCATAGTTTGCTCCCATTACTTTATGTAATCGGCGGTTACAGTGAGATATGCAACAGCCTTTACCTTTGAAGAACTGAGATTTACGATTTCGATTATGTCGCCTGCACTTACGCTTATTTCTGTTGTGCCTGATGTGAGAGAAGTTCCGCTGTATGCTGATGATGTCATATCATAAGTAGCACGGCTTGAGGGATTTTTCTTGTATGCGTAAGTTGTGCCTGTATTGCCTGCGGTCACAGTTGCTATTGTAGTGCCGTCTGTTGCTCCTGCGGCAAGTGAAGCTGTAAGACTTCCGGGAGCATATACGGCACGAATTGCGACACTTCTGAGGACTTTATGTGTATAGATCATACGTCCCTGCACCGCACAAGCACCGATATACTTTCCTGAACCGTTAAGATCCTGAATATGAACAGGCTTTTTCCATTCATTGATTCTTGTTGCATAGCGTGGGTGTCCTGCTATCATAGCAAGATTTGCAGTACTGTCATTCCACTCTCTGACAAGAAATCCTGCTATCTTACCTATGACTCCTGACTGCACAACTGCATCGCCAAGGGCAGAAGCCTTTGTAAAATCGGGGGATTTGAGAATGAGTGATACAGTTTCGGGAGTTGCAAGGAGATAACGCTTGCCGTCATCGGGGATATTTGCTTTTGACATTGCCTGACGAATATCAACAATTGCATCGTAGATATTTGCTTTGGTGAGCTGTGCGAAGTTCATGACTGTAGCTCCTGCGAGAAGCACAGTTGCTCCGTCGGTGTCAATCTGCTTTGCGAGACTGTAGCCTGCGCTGTCAAGTCTGTCAGAAATGATTTTGTCCGGAACGCTTGCGGCATCGTAATCGTCAACTATCTCATTGACTGCCTTATCTTTGTCAATGATAACGTCCATATAGCTTGTATCGCCGCTTGTTGCAGATATACCGTTAGCTTTGTCATAGTCGCTGACGGCTACTTCTGTATCTCTCACAGGAATTTTCTTGTTGCCTTTGGTGTCTGTTTCATAATCATTATTGAAAACAAATCCGTCTTTGAGCACAAGCTCACTTCTGATTTTTGCGAGAACGAGATCTGAATATACATTCTGTGCTGTATGTGCCATAATTACTTACTCTCCTTTTCTGGTCTGAGATTTGGGTTTTTTGCGTAAAATTCCTTTTCAACGCCTGAAATTTCGTCAACGTTTTCAGTTGAACGTTTTACAGGCTGATGTGTGAAGCCGTCAAAAAACTTTGAAATTTTTTCTGCATCGGCTTTTATTTCTTCTTCCGTTGAGCCGTTGAGACGGTCAGCAAATTCGGAAGGTATGCCCTTTTCGGTAACTGTTCTGAGCCTGATAAGGTCAAGATTTGCCTTGTCAAGCTGTTTCTGAATGTCTGCTGTGGATTCAGCGACTTTTGCATTTACAATTTTGTCAAGCTGTTCCTGACTTGTAATTGCTTCAAAATCCATAGATTTGTCCTCCTTGTTGTATTTTTTTGAAACCCCTGCATTGACCTGAGCAGGAACGGCTACAAAGCTCCATTCATAGGCATCTGTTACATCGTCAAGTATAAAATGGCAGATTTTTCCGTCATATTCCTTGAATTTCTGATGTTCGCAAGGTTCTTTTGTCACATCACAGCCGCAAATTGAACAAATTTTCTTATTTGCACTGCATGAAACACTGACTTCCTTTTTGATACCGCCGTCAATTTCGTCGATAAGACTTTTATTGCTGTCAGTGCGGATCATGTAAGCCCAGCCTTTGAGATACCTGTAAGGCTCTCCTGTCGCCGTTTTTCGCTCAGAGTCAGTCACAAGTTCAGTGTCAAAAATTCTTGCACTCTGATTTGTGCCTTTCGGGTCATGGTCAAATATGCCTGTTTTGCCGACGAAAAGACTTTTCAGAGATTCAAGTGCCTCGTCTGAGAAACTTTCACCGTCTCTGTCAATGTCATTGTCGCAGAGTGTCACAGGAAAGACATAAAGCTCCTTTTCTGTGAATTTTCTGCGAGTGAAAGAGTTGATTTTTTCAAGAGTTGATTTATCCATGATAACTCGATAACTCCTTTCAGTAAGTTATTATTTGCTTTTTATGCTCAGTTTTTGTGGTAGAGCAGAGCCAGTGAGCAAGACTGACCGCCTCGACAAGTGAGACATCTGCACCGTCAAGAATTGAATTATAGCCGAAACCGCCTGCTGAACCTATTGCACGATGTTCACTGTTTGAAACAGCCTGAGTAAGTGAAGCCTGTCCGCTGTGACATATCATTCCGTCAAACAAGTTCTTTTCAAAGAGTGCGTTAGCTTCGATTATATCTTTGACAGTCGGCATGATCGGCTTTTTCTTAATTCCTGCGTCTTTCATTTCAGCAGCAAGTATATCCTGCTGTCCTGCACCGTCAACAGCCGCTTTTTCAGCATTTCGCAGATATGCGATCAACCACGGGTTGCCGTCACGGGTACTCCTGCAATCAATTGCTTCAACAAATATCCTGCCGTCCGCAGTTTTTGCCGCAACTGCAAGAGATACATTTCCTGTTGACTTTGCATATTTTACCCCGTAAAATAACTTTATCGGAGTTGCAAGCTCCGATTTTTCTACAATACAGCTTTCCCATTCTTTGCGGCTTATGGCTGATTTCTGCGAATATGTCAGCCAAAGCCCGAGACGCTGAATATTATCATCAACTTTATCATCTCCCAATTCTGAACGTATTGTTCTTTCGCTGAGTATATAACCGAGTGAAGGATTTGTCTCATACCATAATTCTATTTCGGAAGTGTCAGAAAGCTCAGGAACGCTCCATTCAGCCCAGCCGCAGTCAGCCTTTCCCGCAAGAGTTTCACTTCTGTATTTCAGAAACACCGTTCCCGATGAAACAGCAGTTGGGGGAGTTCCGCACATAAGCGTCTGCGGATTTTTGCTGTCAGTGACAACATATTTTAAAGCTGTTTCCTGATCTGCTGTGTATTCCTGAGCTTCATCAATGATAAGTACATCATAACCCTCACCCAGACCGCCCTTACTGCTTCGTGTTCGGAAGTTTATGACCGCCCCTGAGCCGTCAAGCCATTCGATATGTTCAAGCCCGAACTGCTTAGTTGTCTTGAAGTCTTTACCCTCCGTATATCCTGCCTTTGTCAGCCTGTCAATGACCTTCTCCCATGCGTTATGTGATGTAGTTGTTCTGTGAGCTGTATACAGCACCTTTTCACCGTGCGTAACAGCATAAACACTTCTGATTATCAGCAGTTCCGATTTACCGTTTCTTCGTGGGATAGACCAGCCGTATTTCATGTGTATGTACAGCCCGTCAGCATCAACGGCAAGAATATCTTCTGCAAGAAGTTCCTGCCACGGCATTGACGTTCTGTCAGTCTGATTGTAGAGCTTTACTGCCTCCGAACCGTGAGAATACACATAAGGCATTGTGACCGAAAGTGTCGGTGTCTGCCTGCCTTTTCTCAATTCTATCACAGATTTTTCCAGTCCTTTGATAGTGGCAGTACACGATTGGAAACAATTTTCGGGGAAGTGTCTCTCACATCAATCAGCTTATCAGACTTTTGTCTGTTGCAGGTCATATGTGCAAGCTGTAAATTTGAAATATCGGAAGGGTGACCGCCTTTTGAAACGGGAATGATATGGTCTATACAAGGGCTGAGAGGGTGAGGAAACTTAAAACTGAAATCGACAGGCTTTCCGCATATCCCGCAGATTTTCTGTGTTGCGTATATCCTTTTTTTGTTGCTTTCAAACTGTGAACGCTGTGTTCCGTTGTGGTCGGGTCTGATGTTTGGTTTTGCCATGTTCTCAGCTCCTTTCAGGTTATCAGGGTATAAGAAAACCGCCTTGTTTGGCGGTACGATACATATTTATAAATTTCTGCTGTGCCATGCGTCCGCCTTCTGATTCGGACATATGTTTGCCATTCTTGCGAAGTATTTCGTAGTGTTCGGCACAGCTTTTTTTCCCAGGAAGCACATCTCTGCCGCAGAAATAGCATTTGCCGAGATACTTCCATGTTTCCTGCTTTGAACTTCTGTGCGATTCGTTGTAACGTTTCGCTCTAATGTAATGCTCGTAGCATTTTACTCCGTGTGTCGCAGGCTTTCCGCAATGGACACACAATCCTTTTTCTTTTCTGGTTTTGTACTGTTCTTTTTTCTTCTGAAGCTGTTCTTGTTTATATTTTTCCGGTCTGTTGCACCAACGAAAGCGGTCGGTGTCAAGCTCTTCACGAACGCAGTCAGGATAAGAACAATTAAAACAGTCTAAATTACATTTCGCCATTTTTTCTCCTGCTTTACGGTATAGAAAAACCGCCTTGTTACGGGCGGTTTATCGTTGGGTTTCTTCAAGCATAGCATTGAAAAGCTCATCTGGTGTATCATATTCTGAAATATAGTACTGGTCGCCGTCATCTTCATCATCAGAAGAATAATAATTCATTACAAAACTATTTTCATCTTTCCCAGTCAATTCAACAATTTTCATTTTTGTATCATTGTCTACTTCAAAAATAACTGAACTTTCCTCTTCACTGAACAAATACACATTTTTCATTCGTGTAATCAGATAATCCTTAACACTTTTATAATTCTTTAACACTTCCGTCCATGTTGTAACGGTTGTCTCCATATTTTCCATTTGATACCCTCCAATATTCACCATCATGGTGACTGTTTTTTGCGGGGTGATACTGAAAATATCCATCTTTCAAAAACGCTGTACGATACCCACCACCTTTTTCAAAAGGTATACCCTTTAGAGTAGACTTTCCGCCTAACGGTTTGACTTCATATCCTAAATCTTCAAGTAATTCCTTCATTGATTTAGGTGTAAATTCAGAAAGGGACTTATGATTTTCAATTATTGTCCCTACAACTTCATCTGATGTTTTACCGTTTTTAAAAGCGTTTATAATAACATCTTTTCCACCCGTTTCTATTATACCACTTTCCCCTGAATCTGTCAATCCTCTGAACTGTCTCAGATTGCGGTTTTCAAGGGTTTTTGCCTGTTCCTGAGAAAGGACAAGCGGTTTAAAGTCTTTGGGGTATTCCTTTGTTTCTTCCCAGGCTCTTGTTGTTCCGCCGTCACGCTGCTTTCCCCGCAGGACTTCGGTATCATAGACAATAACGCAGTCGCAGTTGTCATGCCTGCGGAAGATATCGGCAGGCTGTTCCCCGAAAGCGTATTTTCCCGAAACGGCTGTACACCACTCACAGCAGTGAGAGCCTATTCTTGTGATATAACAGTCAAGCCCTGCCTTGCTTCGGAATTTGGCATTTTCTGCGATATAGTCATCATGAAAGGATTTTGTTATTGTCTCAGTTCCTGCCCTTGCTCTGCGTTTTATGACGCTTTCGGAAACGGTCGGGTCAATGAGGGAGTGTGCGAACTGCCGCACTCGCTCCGCAGGATAGGCGGCTTTTCGGGGATTTAGATTTATTGAAAGCCGTTCATCAAGTGATTTCTGAACTGCGGCACATACAGTGTTTATGTCATCGTAGCCGTTCCTGAGAAGTTCGGCTGTGGTGACTTCGGGTTCATCAAGCATGAGAATTTCCGCCGAAAGCTCTTTGCTGAGAATATGCGAGAGAACTTTTGCATACTGAAAAGTATCATTGAAATCAGCTTTTTTCTTGTCTATCCTGCTGAGAATGTATCTGAGTTCCGTGTCTGAAAGAACAATTTCGGGTATGCTTATCACTGAGAATCACTCTCCAGACCTGTAAGCTGTCTGATATTTCTGTTGCCGATGAAGTCGGGAACTGCCTGATTTATTTTCAGAATTGCATCTCCTGCCGCACCGAGAGCCGCTGTGTCAGGCTCAAATATCGGCAGCCACGCACACTTGCAGTCCGCAAAAGCGGCACGGTCATAACTGTAATTATCCCTGATACAAGCTGCTAAGTAGCCTGCATTGAGAAAGCCTGTCCCGAAATTTCGCTGTGCTTTTCGGGCTGTCAGCCTCAGATTTTCGTGACTTGCTCTTATAGCGTCATAGCTCGCAGGATTTGCAGTATTAAAACCTAAATCATCAAGCGTAAGACCTGTTTCGCCTGCGAACATCGAAGCAAGCATTTTTATATGCTCCATGTGCGGAGACATTGAAACCTGTGAGAACTGTCCGACTTTTGGCACTATGCCGTTTTCGTCCTGCGGCAAATTCAAAAAGTCGGAATATCTTGCCCGCTTTTTGTCAAATCCTGCGTCCTGAGACAGTCCTAAAGTGTACTTCTGCGGAACTGAGTAAAATTCTGCTGTTACTTCTGCTCTGAGGAGCGTTCTCACGGCAGACTGCACAATATCCATACAAGTTCGGGAAATGCGTGAATGTCCGAACGCTCGTCTTGCGTCAGGACGGTTTATAACAGGCACAAGCAGAGGATACGGCGACTTATGTTCATAAACATCAAAAATTTTCCCGCCTTTGTAGTATTCAGTGCGGTACGGCAAAAAATAGGCTTCCGTTTCGGCATAGCCGTATTTGTTTCTGCTAAGGACTGCATAGCCCTCGGAAAGAAGATTTGTTACAGTATCAATTACTCCTGTCGCATTGCCACCGTCTATCGCTTCAAGGCGAGGATATTTGCTGTCAGAATCTATGTATATGAAACTGCATGAGCTGATAAATGCTGACAAAATCACGCTGTCAAAGAGAATATCTGCATTGTTCTGACTGTATATCTGCGTGAGATTGAAGTCATCGTTATCAAATCTGTCATATACTATTCTGTCTGCAAGTGAATCGACTGCTTTTGCACACCAGCCGAGTGAATAAGCATAAGCCCGAAATTCAGGTGGAATCAACGGGCTTACGTTCTTTATTTGATTTTTCATTTCATAGTATCTGTATCTCATGCCGACCCTCTGAGCTTTTACAGAGAGCTTGTTTCTGAGATAGTCTATTCCGTAAGTGTCCATTCAGCACCCGTCTTTCGTTAATAAATTTGGTTTCAGCGAGAAATTTGAGCA
>Ga0326511_10000735_pt1 | contig 28562 bp, 24 predicted proteins | sample 0_2496_0518_D_FD_203701 | JGI IMG/M metagenome (GOLD analysis project Ga0326511, IMG submission 203701) | Bovine rumen microbial communities from UC Davis, California, United States - 0_2496_0518 | ecosystem: Host-associated > Mammals > Digestive system > Stomach > Rumen | place: USA...
AACACTGTAACTTTGTATAGTAGCATAAATTCGCCTTTTATAAAAAATGCAACTTAAAAAGTAGCGATATATCGATAAAAAGTAAATGCTGTAGCTCTGATGGTGAAAGCCTGAAATAACCGCTTGATGGAATATCAGGCGGTTTTTGTCATAATGGGGGATAATCTGGTTATTATAAGTAAGGGTGGGTGAAATGATGATTCCGGTTTTGTACTTGGTGATTCCGTGCTATAATGAAGAAGCTGTTTTGCCGGAAACGGTCAGACAGCTTTCCCAAAAATATGATATTCTCATACAGGCACAGAAAATCTCACCTCTCAGCAAGATTGTATTTGTGAATGACGGCTCAAAAGATACCACTTGGCAATTGATACAGCAATACCACCATGATTACCCTGAAATTTTTTCGGGTATCTGCTTGGCACATAATAGCGGTCATCAGAATGCCATTCTTGCAGGAATGCTTACTGTCAAAAATTTATGTGATGCTGTTATTACTATGGATGCCGATTTGCAAGATGATATTGATACCATTGACAAAATGGTTGATGAATTTGCAAAAGGCTTTCAAGTGGTCTATGGGGTGCGCAGTGCAAGAAAGACAGATACCTTTTTCAAGCGTTGGACGGCGGAAAGCTTTTACAAGCTCATGCAAATGATGGGGGTCGAATTGGTATATAATCATGCAGATTTCCGCCTGATGAGTCAGAGAGTATTGCAGGAGCTGGCGAATTATCCCGAAATCAATTTATTTTTGCGGGGAATCGTGCCGACAATTGGCTTTTCAAGTACGATTGTTTACTATGAACGACATGAACGCTTTGCAGGAGAAAGCAAATACCCATTAAGGAAAATGCTCCATTTTGCCGGAGATGGGATAACCTCTTTCAGCGTGAAACCTCTGAAAATGATAATGAATATTGGCTTTATTATGGTAATATTGAGTATTATCATGTTTATCTGGGCATTTGTGGACAAGCTGAAAGGCAACACGGTTGCAGGCTGGTCAAGTACGGTATGTTCTATCTGGTTAGTGGGAGGAATGCAATTATTGTGCTTGGGGATTATCGGCGAATATATCGGGAAAATTTATGCAGAAGTCAAGCGCAGACCTCGTTATATTGTGGCGGAATTCCTCAACGACAACAAGAAAGAAGGAAAACAAGAATGAAGAAACGAACGTTGTTATTTTCATCAATGTTCCTGCTATTGGTGCATATTTTCATGTTAGCATTCGTTTACCGGAGAATGCCGGCTTTATTGGATTCGGATATGTCCAGTGAAATGGTGCTTGGAAAGCTATTGTCAGAGGAACACAGACCAATCACCAAATCATGGTATTATTCTACGGAAATTAGGGTACTGAATACACAACTGTTATATGCATTCTTTTTTCAATTTGTGAAAAGCTGGAAAGTGGTTAGGATTCTTGCAACGGCGGTATTGCATTTGATATTGACAGGGAGTGTGATTTACTGTTGCAATCAGGCAGGCTATCGAAAAGAATCCATTCTGATTGCGGTGATTTGCTTCATTCCACTGACACAGGATTATTATTACATCATGTTGATGGGGTGTTATTATGTGCCGTGCATCTCGATTTCATTTCTGACATTGGGGCTTTGCATGGCATATGCCAAAAGCAGGAAAATTGAGGGGCTGTTAATTGTTGGAATATTGGCATTTCTGGCAGGATTAGGGGGAATCAGGCAGATTGTAATTTTGTATTTTCCGTTGCTGATTTGCTGTGTGGTGATGGGAGTAATGGAAATTCCAAAAAGTGGCTGGAAAGCCTATTACCAATCCGAAAAAATAGCAATGCAGTATGTTTCACTTGTGGGGTTATTGGCTTGTACAATGGGCTATCTTATCAATGCCAATATCTTTGCAAAGAATTTTTATTTTCAGCAATGGGATAAAATCGAGTATACGAATTTAGAGATACAGAGGGTTACAACCATATTGCATGATATGCTTGTAACATTAGGATACCACAGCGGTGAATTGAATTTCGAAAATACCATCTGGAATGGAATTAGTTTTTGCTTGGCGTTTCTTCTGGTAATGAGCGTGATACATGGACTTCATGCGAAGGGGAACAGACTTTTTTTGACGGTGTTCTTTTTATCAAATACGGCGGTATTGTTTTTGTTGTATGGCTTTACCAATATGGATTATACAGCGAGGTATAATTTTCCGGTGATGGTGTTTGGATTTCCGCTGATGGTGTTCGAATTACGAGAATTATCTTGTGGAAATGCCCCCAAATATACCAAACAGTCCATTTTTGCCGTTTCCATTGGAATGATAATGCTAAGCAGTGGTATGACCTTGCAAAGTCTGCGAGAATACAACAGAACACATTCTATCCCTATGGTGGCGGAATTCCTCAGTCACAATGATTATCATAATGGCTATGCTACTTTTTGGCATGGGAACATTTTAACGGAGTTCACAAATGGCGAGGTGGAAGTCTACGCTTGGAAAACATCAGGAGAAGACGGAAAAGGAATTCAAAGTACTGCTTCTGTCAATGAATTGTTTCGGTGGTTACAAAAAACAAAGCATTTTTCAGAAAAGCCGAAAGGGAAGGTATTTATTCTTTTGACTCGGAATGAATTAGAATATTGTCGTTTCAATACTGACCTTGTGGGGGAGGATTTAGTTTATGCAGATGATGAATTTTTAATCTATGGCTATGAAAATTATGAGGTGATGCAAGAACACTTGCAGAAATCTATCACATAAAAAGGAGCTGTTACTATGAAATATCAAAATGCACCAGAAATTCAAAAGTTTCTACAGGATGCATTGCATGAAACAAAAAATTCCGGTGAAGTTTGTAATTTGCCAACATTTCAAGAATTTTGGGAAGAACATTATTCCGCAAAAAAAGAGCCATTCAGCGAACGTTCATTTTTGGAAGATACGGAAATTATGCTTTCCCATCATCAGCTTGACTATTATCAGGAGTTGACTTCTTACCGTTCAGGGCTTTCATTTATTGTGCGTCCCATCAAAAAAATCATCCGGAAACTGAATGCATTCTTATTTCTGCCTTTGGTTTATGCACAAAATAATACCAACCTCATGACAGCAAAATTATTCTTGCATTTGCGGAATTATGTGGGGGAAGATTATCAGGGGAGAAGGTTCACTGAACAACGTACACGGGAATTAGAACTCAAATTAGATACACAGCAACAAATTATTCAGGAATTGTCTGAGGAAGTGAGAATGTTAAAGGAACGGCTTGATAATTACGAGGGAGGTCAGGAATGAAAATTTACCAAATTGTGGATGTCCTGAATTTCGGGGATGCTATCGGAAATGATGTCATTGCAGTCAAACATGTGATTGAAGAAATGGGCTTGCAAACGGCGGTTTACTCCGAAAGTATTGCTAAAAAAGTCAAAGAGCCTAACTGCATGACTTTGGAAAAGTTTCCGAAATTGCATGAGGATGATGTTGTGATTTATCATATGGGAGATGGTTCGCCCATCAATGAGGCTGTCACGCATTTGCATTGCCGAAAGATTATGATTTATCATAATATTACACCCTATGAATTCTTTCACCTTGATAGCCTGATAGCGGCGGAAAGCTGTCGAAAGGGGCTGCATGATGTCAAAACAGTCATGAAAGGGAAATTCGATGCTTATATTGCAGATTCTGAATTTAATCGAAGCGACTTAATTAGAATGGGCTATCCGGAAGACAAAATTACTGTGATACCTGTGATTGTTCCTTTGGAAGATTATCAGCAAAAACCAGATACGGCAATGGTGGAAAAATTGTCTGACGGAATCACAAATATTGTTTTTGTGGGAAGGGTTGCACCCAATAAAAAACATGAGGATTTAATCCGCATTTTCGCCTACTATCAAAAGAATATCAATCCTGATTCACGGTTGATTCTTGTGGGCAGTTCCAATCCGGCGGGGATGTATTTCAAGGATTTGCAAGCGTATATTGAAGAATTGGATGTGGAGAATGTTATTTTTTCGGGACATATCAGCTTTGCGGAAATTCTGGCAATTTACCGGACGGCACATGTATTTTTATGCATGAGTGAACATGAAGGATTTTGTGTGCCGTTATTGGAAGCAATGACATTTGATGTTCCTATCATTGCTTATGATGCTTGTGCAGTACCGGAGACTTTGGGCGGTGCTGGGGTGGTGGTGGATTCCAAAAATCCGGTATTCCTCTCAAAAGTGATTGATGGTATTGTCACACGGGAAGAATTACGTTCACAAATCATTCAGGCACAAAGAGAACGATTGCAATATTTCGAATACCAACGAATCAAGACACAGTTTCAAGAGTTTCTGCAACATTTCATTGCATCCGTTCCCCCTGTTTCATCAGAACAATTGGAAAAGCCTACAAAAGATTTTTATGAGATTGTACAAAAAAATTCACGCAAACAATCCACTTTGAACTCAAAAAGGGAGGAATGAAATGGAACTTTTTAGAAAATGGGGATTGCAATTGAAGAAACATCAATTCTTATTCGAAGAATTGGTGAAACGTGATTTCAAGAAAAAATATAAGCGTACCATTTTAGGGATGCTTTGGAGTTTGCTCTCTCCTATGATGCAATTATTTATTATGAGCATTGTATTTACGCATTTTTTCGGGCAGGATAAGGCACATTATACAATTTATCTGTTTGCCGGAAATCTGACCTATTCATTTTTCCGTGATTCCACTTATGGGGGAATGAATTCTCTGATGTCGAATGCTGGGATTATCACCAAAATCAATTTACCCAAATATATGTTCTTGCTATCGAAAAATGTAGCATCTCTTATCAATTTTGGATTGACATTGATTATATTCATGATATTTGTGGCGGTGGATGGAATTGCATTTTCTTTCAAATTTTTGTTACTGCTTTATCCAATATTCTGGATGATAATATTTAATATTGGGTGTGGGTTTATTTTATCGGCACTATTTGTGATATTCAAGGATATACAATACTTGTATGATATATTCACATTGATGTTGATGTATCTTTCAGCGATTTTCTATTATACAGACACCTACCCCGAACACATTCAAAGGCTTTTTTATTTGAATCCCTTATATGTATATATTACCTACATCAGGGAAATTATTATTGATGGTATCATTCCGGATTTGATGGTGCATGGACTTTGTGCGCTTTATGCAATTTTGGCTTTGACTGTGGGAGCATTGATTTATAAGAAGTATAACTATAAATTCCTATACTATATGTAAGAGGTGGGAACATGGCGAAAATTATATTGAATCATGTATCAGTTTCGTATATTGTCGGGGATTTTTCGACAGTCGGCTTGAAAGATGTTATCATTCAGAAACTCAAAGGAACGTATACAGAAAAGGAGTTTACAGCGGTCAAAGATGTAAGCTTTGAACTGGAAGAAGGCGAATTATTGGGAATTATCGGCGCAAATGGTGCAGGAAAATCCACGCTTCTGAAAGTGATTTCCGGTATCATGCGCCCGACAGAGGGGAAAATGCAAGTGGATGGAAGTATTGCTTCTTTGCTGGAATTGGGGACAGGCTTTGACGGAGATTTGACCGTGAAAGAAAATACTTTTCTGCGTGGGGCAATGTTGGGATATACAAGGGAATTTATGAATGAAACTTATCATGATATTATTTCTTTTGCAGAATTGGAAGAGTTTGAGGACAGGCTTTTTTCTCATTTGTCCTCTGGAATGAAGTCAAGGCTTGCTTTTTCCATTGCCTGCCTTGTCAATCCGGATATTCTCATATTGGATGAGGTTCTTTCTGTGGGTGATGGGGCATTTCGCAAGAAAAGTGAACAGAAAATGTTGGAAATCATTCACGGAGGGACAACAACACTCCTTGTTTCTCATTCCTTGGAACAAATCCGCAGAATGGCTACAAAAGTACTTTGGTTAGACAGGGGAAATCAGGTTGCTTTTGGAGAAACAGAGGAAATCTGTAATGAATATGAAAATTTTTTAAATGGGAAATAATGTTCTGATACCATAAAATAAAGAAATATCGCCGTTTTTAAGCGTATATATCAATTTGCATAAATATTAACATTTTTTTTGTATAAATTGTTACTTGTGACTTTTCAAATAATATGGTATAATGAAAGTAAGTAGAGTTCTGTAAAAGGCAGAAAAATCTTTATGTAAGGGAGACCTGAAAGGAGAAAAGTTATGGATGAAAGATTACTGGTTACTTGTGATAGTGGTGTAGATATTGGGAGTGAGCTTGCCAAACAATATCAAATCAAGATTTTGCCGCTGAATGTAAAGCTCGGAAAACAGTATCTTCAGGACGGAATCAATGTTGGTTCACAGGATTTGTTTGATTACTATGAAAAAACAAAAGATATTGCTGTGACAAGTTCCCCCACGATTGACCAGACATTCCAATTTTTTACAAGAAATGTGTTTATGGGATATACGGTTATTCACTTTACCATCAGCGCAGACATATCAGAATCTTACAAGAATGCGATTTCTGCTGCGAATGACATTGGGCGGAATGTTCATGTAGTTGACACGAGAACCGCTTCTTCTGCTTCGGCATTGATTGTTTTGACCGCTGCAAGAATGGTGCAGGAAAATAAGCCCCTTGCGGAAATTCTCTCCACAGTACATAATTTAACTTCTAAAACGGCGGTAAGCGTTCTTGTGGATAAGATGGACTTTTTGTATGCTGGTGGTCGTTGTTCTGGTTTCCAGAGATTTGGTGCAAATTTGTTTGGAATTCATCCGTGTATTACTGTAAAGGATGGAAAGCTTGAACAGGAAAAAACTTATAGAGGGAAGCCCATTGATATTATCCCGAAATTTGTGGAAGATGCGCTTTCAAAAGGGACAATTGACAATCATTTCGCTTTTTTGACGCATACCGGAGTAAGTCAATCATTGCTTGATAAGGCGCATGCAGAGTTGGAAAAGCGTGGAAAATTTGATGAGATTTTCACAATTCGTACAGGTTGTACAATTTCTGCACATTTGGGACCTAATACCGTTTGTGTGATGTTCCTTTTACGATAAGAATAAGAGAACGCCCTTTCAAGGCGTTCTTTTTTGTTTGACTAAGAAAATAATACTCATGATTCCGGTCAAGAATTCCGTGATGGGATACGTCAGCCAGACCCCTAAAAGTCCCCATCTTGCTAATAAAAATGAAAGCGGTATCATGAGAATGATTCCTCTTAACATAGAAATGAGATTGCTTTGAATGGGCTTTTCACAGGATGCAAGAAAGCTTGCAATAATGATATTCATTCCCGCAAGTCCACAGCCAGTGAAATAAAGTCGTATTCCATTGATTGCCAATTCCTGTAGAGTGCTATTGTTTTCTTTGTTGAAAACCGATACAATAGCAGAAGCGAAAATGAATAAAAAGAAATAAATAAAAATAGATAGTACTATTTCTAAAAATAATGCGTGTTTTATGATTTTTATTATATTTTTGTGATTGTTTTTCCCTGTCTCATAACTGACTAATGGTTGAATTCCTTGTGCAATTCCAGTATCAATTGAAATAATGACAAGAGAAATATTTGCAATGATTCCATAAGTTGCAATTCCGGTATTCCCTGCAAGATGATATATCAATAAATTGAATACTATCATAATGATTCCGCCGGAAACTTCCGTGACAAATGATGCAGCACCAATCATTAAAATTCGTGTCATTTGGGGAATTTCCGGAAGCATCTTAACCAAATGAAATTGATTCTGCTTTTTGATGAAATATGGCGATATCACTGCAATACTAATGACAGGCGAAAGACAGGTTGCAATCACTGCACCTTTCATTCCGCCATGTAATAAATAAATGAATCCATAATCTAAGATGATATTAGAGAAACTTCCTGTCAACATCGCAATCATTGTAATTTTTGGGTTTCCATCATTCCGTACAAAACAAATCAAAATCTGATTCAGCAGGAAAAACGGCGAACATAGCAATAAAATTTTTAGATAAATACTGCTCATTTCAAAAGTATTTTCGTCTGCTCCTAACAATATTACTATTTGATTAATAAATAGAATACCGATTATTTCAAATAATAATGAAATGAATATTCCTAAATAGATAGTATTCGTAAAAATGAGTGAACCTTGCTCAAATTCGTGACAACTTTTCAAGATGGTATATTTCGCCCCTCCGCCCATGCCTAACATCAATCCAGCCCCAGAAATCAGACTGTAAACAGGGATTGCTAAATTCAAAGCCGCTAATCCGTTTTCTCCAAGCCACCCAGCCACAAAATAAGTATCTGCCAAAATATAGCACGAAAGCCCCAGCATCCCCAAAATGTTCATGGTGACATAGCGTGAAAATTCTTTCCTCATAATGCTCCTTTCCGCACAAAAAATGCCGTTCCTCTCCCTACTAAGACCTAAAGGGAAAAGGACGGCACTTCATGAAATCTATCCGGTGACAGAATTCTGCCTCATTCAATTGTAAATCAATCAGCTGACAAGTATGGGATACTCCGCTAATACTTTGATACCCTTTTGAGCAAGAGCCTTGACAGCGTTGTCAACGTCTGTCACATTCATAGCATTTGCCGTGATGAAAACAGTTTCTTCCTCTGTGGAAACGGTTCTTTCGTCCAGTTCGCCGAACACTTCAGACAATGTGGAAATATCGGCGGTTGTTGTCCGGAAATAACGCTTTGCAGAAAATACGCTGAAATCTTCAATGAAGTCTGTGGAATTGACATTTTCCCAAGTCTGTGAAGGAATGGTATGTTCCAGCTGGACTTCTTCAATCATATCGCCCAATACGGCACTAGCTGTCGGGAATTTACCAGCCCCACGACCGTAGAACATCGCTTTGCTGATGCCGTCGCCACGAACCATCACGGCATTGTAAACGCCGTTCACTTGTGACAAAAGGTTATCTTCTTCGACAGCCATCGGCATGACAGTGGGTAAAATTTTCCCGTTTTCGAGTCTCTGCACCCTTGCAATGAGCTTGATAGTATAGCCCAATTGGTTGGAAAGTTCCACGTCTTTCAATTCCACCTCACGAATACCCTTTGTGTGAACGGATTCTGGATAAACGTGCTTTCCAAATGCCAACGAGGACAGAATACAAATTTTTCTGCAAGCGTCATGACCTTCCACATCTGCGGTCGGGTCTTTTTCAGCATAGCCTTTTTCTTGTGCCAATGCAAGGGCTGTGGAAAAGTCCATATTCTCTTTAATCATCTTATTGAGAATGAAATTTGTTGTACCATTGAGAATTCCGGCAATGGCGGAAAAATCATTTGCAGCAAGGCATTTATGCAATGGTCTGATAATCGGGATTGCACCGCCGACACTTGCCTCAAAGAAGAAATTGCAATTATGCTCTTTGGCGGTTTTCAGGAGAATATCACCCTTGGCAGCGACTAACTCTTTGTTAGAAGTTGCGACACTCTTTCCGGCTTCCAGACAGGACTTGACGAAAGTAAATGCCGGTTCTAATCCGCCCATGCATTCTGCAACGACTTTCACATCAGGGTCATTTAAAATGACATTGATGTCCTTGACGACTTTATTTCCATAAGGTCTGTCGGGGAAGTCTCTCAAATCCAGAATGTAAGCCATTTCCAGAGATTTACCACTTCTTTTTTCAATGAGTGCTTTGTTCTTTTCAAAAAGTTCTACTACACCAGAACCAACGACACCGCAACCCAATACCGCAAATTTTTCCATTGTAAAAATCCTCCTGATTCCAAGTCATTTATTCGCCTGACAATATTTTCATTGCAACAACACCCTCCACAGTCCGGAGCTTTTCGCCCAATTCCTGCGGATTTTGGAGTTCACCGCCCATTTTAATGGAAATGGTAACACCTGCCACCCCATCAATGGGAATGCTTTGGTTGACAGTCAGCACGTTTGCCGACTGTGCATACAGCATCTGCAACACGCTGGAAAGCACTCCGGCTTCGTCACGGAGTGTCAACTGCAAATTGATAATCCGCTGTGTCAACTTGTCCTCGTAGGAGAATACGCAATCTTTATACTTATAATATGCACTGCGGGAAATGCCAACTCGTTTACAGGCAGCAGCGGAACTTTTTTCCTCCTGAGAGGCAAGCAACCGTTTGACTTCCAGCACCTTGCTGATGACATCCGGCAATACAGATGCTTCCACCACAACGAGCCTTGAATGTTGTTCCATTCCAATTAACCCCCCTGATTCTTTCCTGAGCGACCAGAACACAACGTTCAAATCGTCCGTGTACAAAAAACAATTGTACTTGCATATTATACTATACCATGTTTTTGAGATTTTGTCAAGGCTTTTTCAGGCTTTTTTTCCGGAAAGAGAAATTATTTCTCTTTCCAGAGCGTTTCAAATTCGTCAATCAATTCACTGAACATGGCAACCGCACTGTCAAAAACATCAGTACCAGTCATATCAACTCCGGCAACTTTCAGGGAATCAATGGGGTTTTTCGTTGTGCCGAGTTTCAGGAATGCAAAGTAAGATTCTAAAGCCCCTTCTTCATGGTTGCGGATTCTCTTCACAATATGGCTAGCAGCTGTCAAGCCCACTGCATACTTATAGACATAAAAATTGTAATAGAAATGGGGAATTCTCATCCATTCACGAGCAATTTCTTCATCCAGAACGACTTCACCGCCGAAATACTTTTGATTCAGCTTGTAATATTCGTCACAAAGTAAATCAGCTGTGAGAATTTCACCGGATTCAGAAAGGGAATGTGTCAATTGTTCGAATTCTGCAAACATGACTTGACGATAGATTGTTGATTTGTATAATTCCAGCAGATTTTCCAGAATGGAGAGTTTTTCAAGGCGGTTATCTGTGTGTTCTAAGCGGTAATATGCCAGAATCAATTCATTGACGGTTGAGGGGACTTCTGCCACGAATATCCGATAATCTGCGTATTGCAGGGGGTTATTCTTTCTCGTGAACCAGCTGTGCATGGAATGCCCCGATTCGTGCGCCAACGTTGACACATCATCATCCAAGCCCTGAAAATTCAGCAGGATATAGGGTGCAGTCGTTGCACATCCGCCGGAAAATGCCCCTCCGACTTTGCCTTCTTTGGGGTAAACATCCACCCATCTGTCCGCATAGCCTTGCCTTAAAATGTCAACATATTCCTGTCCGAAAATTGAAACAGCATTCAAGACCGTTTCAACGGCTTCATCATAGGTGAATTTCTTGTCATATTCCTTGATAAGTGGCTGATAAATGTCATAAATATGCAGTTCGTCAACCCCAAGCACTTCCTTTTTCAGGCGGTAATAGCGGAATAATACATCTAAATGTCCCGAAATATTGTCAATGATATTCTGGTAAATTTCCGGTGTCACATAGTCAGGGAACAAAGATGCCTGCAAAGCAGAATCATAATTTCTCACTTTTGCAGAAACTTTTTCGACTTCAATCTGTCCAGCATAGAGAGATGCAAAGGTATTGCGGAATTGTTCAAAGCCCTTGTAAAGGGTCTTGAATGCCAATTGACGGACTTCACGCTTTTGTGAACGCATATAGAGGGAATAATTGGTATTGGTCAATTCCACGGAATTACCGTCTTCATCTGTGATATTTTCGAATTTCATGTCAGAAGTTGTCAAGGTTTCATAGGTATCTTCTGCGGTTGCCATTTGTTTGGAGAAAGATGCAATCAATTTTTCTTCTGTTTCTGTGAGGGTATGCGGTTTGTAGCGGAAGACATTTTTGAGCATAATGCCATATTCCGTTTCAAGGGCTGGAAAGTCTTTCAAGTAGGAGCTGAACTGCGTTTCATCCATTTTCAGGATGATGGTATCAAATGGCGCAACTGCACCAGAAAATTCCGTCAAGAGATTCTGTGCTTTTCCCATCAATTGGCGAGATTCATTGTTTTTGGTATTTTCGGAATAGCGCAAATGTGCATAAGTGTAAAGCTTTTCGACATCCGCAGAAAGCAACGTCAGATGTTTGCAGGCATTGTACAGATTTTCAGCGGAATCGGTCATAGTTTCCATGATTGGCGGAAAAGCCTTGACATTGGTTTCCGTTTCCTGATAAGCGTTTTCCCAATCGGAAACAGTCTGATAAATGGGTGTCAAGTCCCAGTTTGCGTTAATATCGTTCTGATGCATGGTAATCAATCCTTTCACTTAATAATTGCTTCTGTCCAATATTCTTCATTGTAAATATCGGTAAAGCGGTACATGATTTTAATTTGACCGTCTCCAACGTCTGTATTGCTGATAGTCATGTTATCAGTGACGGTCAATGGTTCGCCAAGATAATAGCTATCCTGATAGGTTTGGTCATAGGTGTAATAGTCGCAGATAAATTCGAGGGTATCGCCTGTTTCGAGTTCAGTCAGGCTTTTTGCGACGGTATCGGTTTCATTGTTGATATAGTCAGTTGTTGCGCCGGCAATATAGCCGTTTGGATTTTCGTTATCAAAGGTTAAAATGAGGTTGACTCTTTCACCGTTGAGCATTGCCGGAACATAGCCGGAAATGGTATAATCATCACCATTTTCAGTGGTATCTGTATGATAGTATGCCACGACTTGCCCATTGATAGACAGCCAATTTCTGTCAGTATCGGCAACAAGTTTCCCGTCATCATCAAAACTGTAGATATTGTCTGTGCCTAAATCAACATAGCCTGTGCCGTCATCATAAAACATGTTCAAGTCAAGCTGATTGACAAGCTTCCATTGGGATTCAGGGAGGGTCATTTGATAGGTGTCTCCATCTGTTTCCCATACCAGATTAGAGGTATCAAAATAATTCATGGAAACATAATCAGTGGCTTGTTCGTCGGAAATTCCGGAATCTTGCATGAAGTCAATATTGCTCTTGTTCAATCCGTCAATGCTTTTACCAGAGGAGAGGAACGCTCCGAGGAGCTGACCCACCATATCTGCCCCACCTTCTGAACCTAAGACACTTCCTGCCATATCGAACAGTGAACCCACTGGCGAACCTGTACCGCCTGCGCTGACCTGTCCAGTGGTTTCGAGTTTTGCGAATTGGCGGATACAATTGGAGTAATCACTGTCCATTCCGATTTGTTGGTAAGTCGCACAAGCATTATCAACGTAAGAAGTGCGCTTATAAGGGAAGAATATCGAAACACCATAGGCATTTGTCATATTGGAAGAAGTGCGGTTATATTTTACAGCGGATTTCAAGGCACTGGCAAGGGCTTTGCCTTCGGATGTGCCGACATTTTCCGCAAAGTTGACTAAATCAATCTGGTCAATTTTGGAACTTTGTGCAAATTCTCTGGTGGAATTTCTTGCACTGGAAATGGATTGATAGTCATTTGCTGAAATTTTACTGCTGATAGATTTTGAGAATGCAGAAAGTTGATTGGGGATAGTATTGGAAAATTCCGCTAAGTCAATGACAGAAAGTGTGGTCTTTTGTCCGGCGCATCTTCTGGCGCATTCGTTGACAAATTCATCAGCAATATTCTTGCCAATGTCAAGGGTTGACATAGATGGATTTTGTGCCAATTGATTGAGCCAATTGGTATAGTACCAACCAATTCCGGGTTCTGTTTCTTCGGAAGCTATCAGGTAATCCGCATAATCATTGAGCATGAGTGCCGTTTCTGCGGTTGCCATCAGACAAGCATCAAAGCCGATAAAATCAAACGTTACACCGCTATTTTGCAAGGCGGTACGAATTCCGGCTAAATTCATTGAACCGGAAGACTTATATTTTTCGTCATAGCCATAGCCACTCACAGAACCTCCGCCATGGTCCCATAATACCAATTCATAACGGTTGGCAGGAAAATTGGTATTACAATATTGAATGAATTTCGTGAGGGTTGCAGGGTCTGTCATGGGTTTTGCGCCGTCATCCTTGATAAGAGGCTTTAAACCGCCGGACTGTACTTGATAAATCTGATTGACGCTGTTACTGATTCCGCTTGTTTTCCAGCCCGAACAACCGCCAGTATAGACGATAATATTGACATTGCTCCCAAGTTTGGAATTTGCCATTTCCTGCAAGTCGGAAGAAGCCATTCCGTTTCTGGATTCCAAATCCGTACCGCACATATAGACCATCATGGTAATGGTATCTTGATTACCGCCGATAATATTGGTTCTCTTTGCTCGTGAACCAGTTGCAACGGTATTATCAACATTTCCGCCACCAGCAGAAGAGCCACCACTGGAATTTCCCAAATTGAAGCCGGAGGGAGTATTCCCACTATTTTGACTGCCTGTATTGTAGGAGCTGTTGTTACCAGTTTCAGGAGTAGACCCAAGCAAGCCCCCAAGACCGCCGTTTCCCATCAGGGAAAATAGTAATATCAGTATCAGTCCAAGACCACCACCGCCAAAAGTTGCGGCACGTTTCATCCCACCACCATTAGAAGGGCGACCGCCTGAACCGTTTCCAACCTGTCCATTTCCTAAGCCGTCACCTCTGCGATGCACGCCACTTCCGCCGGAGGTGACATTCTTTTGTCTGGAGCGTGGTCTATTGTTATTATTATCCATGATATACCTCCATAAAATAAAATTAAGAGTAAGGTTATTTATATTTTACACGATTTCGCTTAAAAAGTCAAGTATGATAAAAGGGGTATGGGGGGAAAATATATAAGGGGGTATGGGGGAAAATTGCCCTCTTAGTGCGAATTGCGTTAGATTTTGGCAATTCGTGCTAAGACTACAAAGGGCAATTGTCCCCCATTTAGATGAAAAATATAAATGTTCAAGAAAAGTTCATAAAATGTTTACAAAATTACCCGCAATTTTTTGATGTTCAACCGTTATAGTAATTGAAGGGAGGTTTCAATAAAATTATCCATGGATATAAAAGACCAGTACAAAAAAGTTTTTCAGTACTGTTACAGCCGAATTGCTGACCGTGATACTGCGGAAGATATTACTCAAGAAACCTTCCTTCGTTTTTTGGAACATCCCGAGTATCAGAAAAGTGGTAATGAAATACAGTACTTATACACCATTGCAAGGAATCTCTGTATTGACGAATACAGAAAAGTTCCTGTAGAAACCCTTTCAGATGAAGCTGAAAACATTCCCGAACAGTCCGCAGGAGAAAGAGGTTGGATAGATAGTATCGTTTTGAGAAAGATTCTTGACGGATTGCCGAAAGAAGAAAGGGAAATTATCATTCTGCGATATGTTTCAGAACTTTCAGTGTCGGAAATTGCCGGAATTTATCAAACATCATGGTTTACCATGAATCGCAGAATCAAGCGCATTTTAGAGAAATTGCGCAAATTATTTGAAGAGGAGGGTTTGGAATGAGCAGAAATTTTAACAACGCTCTGCATGGGTTAAAAAATACTTTCCCCACTCCGAACCCGAAAAGAGAAGAGGAATTCCTTCAAAGTCTGCCCGAAATTGGACGGAAGGAAGAGAGAAAGTTTTTGCCTATGCTACATATGGGGAGAAAGCCCATGTGGTATGCTGTTCCAGCAATCGTCACTGCTGCACTGGTGATGACTGTTGGCATCAAAACATATCAGGAATTTGACCAGAGTAAACTTCCTATGGATGTGATTTCTCCCACAGTTGCCACTACGGAAACAATCGCTACAACACTGGAAACATTCAGTAAGGAAACTGACAATATAGAAAGCTCACAAATAATTGATTATCAGGATGAAATGGAAGTGCCGACAGAAGAAAATTTGCCAGCACCGACTGAAATTTCTCCCACAGGGGAGGGGACTGCATCAGAATCCAAGAAAATCTTGCAGTCTTCCATTGAACCAGCCTCAACAGAAAGGGGTAGTACTGTTGGGGCGGTTCATACGACTGCACCAAATCAAAATCGTTCCACCACAAAGGAGCGTATCAATACTACTGCGGTTAAAGGGAATTCAATTACCAATGCTTCTACAACGGCTCGTATTGTTCATGAAACAACTGTACCCAAATTACAGCATTCCACCCAAATCACTGTACCATCAACAATGGACGTGATTTCAGTTGATGAATCAACTACCAAACAACCCATTGCCACCACTAAGGCAACTGCTACCACCAAACAACCCATTGCCACTACGAAACCACCAGCCACCACCAAACAATCTGTTGCCACCACTAAGGCAACTGCTACCACCAAACAAACTGTTGCCACCACTAAGGCAACTGCTACCACCAAAAAAACTGTTGCCACTACGAAACCACCAGCCACCACCAAACAAACCGTTGCCACCACTAAGGCAACTGCTACTACTAAACAACCTGTTGCCACTACGAAACCACCAGCCACCACCAAACAAACCGTTGCCACCACTAAGGCAACTGCTACCACCAAACAACCCATTGCCACTACGAAACCACCAGCAGCAACAACCGTGGTAGAGCTAACAGAACCCCCAACAGACGCAGTAGAAACATATGAAGAACCAACAGAAATGTCAACAGACTCCCCAACAGAAGCAACAGAGTTACCAACAGAATACCCAACAGACGATGTTGGAGAAATGCCCACTGAACCAGCTACACCAGTTGAGCCGTCTGTAGAATGGTGGGTGACAGATTATTATACTCCCTGTGATACGATTGTGAATCCAGAAGTACAACCCAATGCACTTGCAGAAACGGAAAGTTTAGAGGCTTTGAAATTATTATCCTCAGATATTCTGACGGCGGAAGTTCTCAATGTGAAATATTTTTTCGGTTATGGGGATATGACAAATCCTTATACAGAAGTGACATTAAAGGTAATGACTCCAATCAAAGGCGATTGTCAGAAGGGGGAAATCATCACATTGTATGAGTATGGGGGATATATACCCTTGGGCGCATATTTGAACTATTATTCTCGTTCTGAAACGGAGTTTGAAGAATACAAGGATATGCAATCAGAAGTGAGCGTGGATATGCGCCAGCCTTATGCAAGTGAAGTGGGGGATAGATACCTTTATTTTCTGAACAATCGAAATTTTCTTAAAATCAATTCTTTGTGGTATGTTGCATCCAATGCAGATAAGTTTTCGATTTCGGATTCTTCCCATGATGTATATGTAAGTGTGGATGGAAGAATCAAAATCACGTTGGAGGATTTGACAGGATAGAAAATGATATAGTGAATACAGGCGGATGTATCCAAAAAGTACATCTGCCTGAAATTTTTACATAAAATTGCTTGCATTTTTGGGGAGAATATGGTATAATTGTGATAATATCTTTTTTTTGAGGAGGAAAAACTATGAAATTATGGAAACAAGTACTTAGTGGGATTGTATGCCTTACCATGCTTGCAACAGGAACAGCCCTTTCTGCTTTTGCGGATGATTCCTCGGATGAGTGGGGAACAGGCGGTTATATTGGTGATTTGAACCGTGACAATATTTTGAGTGTTGCTGATATTATCATTTTACAGAAGTATTTGCATGGACAAGGGGTGCTTGGTAGTGAGGTCATTGCCTATCATGCGGATATTAACGAAGATGAAAAAATTAACATCATTGATTTGGCAATGCTGAAACAACGTGTTATCAATCAAGATTATTGGTATTGGGGCATTGACCCAGCAGAGTCACAGGGAGGTACGCAACCGGATTTAGAGGAGTTTATTTCTGCGCCTATCTATCCGCAGTATAATTCCATGCCTTCACAGGGTACAGTAAATGTTGTTTTCTTCTATGTGGATTTTCCGGACTGTCCATATGAATATGAGCCTTCTTTGGATGATTTAAGTTATTATATATTTGGCAGTTCTGAAAGTGATGACCCATTTGATACTATGCATAGCTTTTATGAGCGTTCCTCTAAGGGTGCATTGAATTTACAAGGGCGAGTATTCCGCTATACAACAAAGGAAAATAAATCCGCTTATGAAAATTATGCAACATGGGATAGTACTTACAAAGATAAAGAAAAACTGATTCAGGAATGTATGAATGCTTTCAAGGATTCTTTGGATTTCAGCCAATTTGATGCAGACGGTGATAATTTGATTGATGCTGTTGTCATTTCTGTTCCGGAAAGTGCCGGAGATGATTATTGGTGGTGTGAAGCAGGCCCTAGTAATGGATATGCTGTCGATGGGGTAAGAGTTGGAGATGTGGTGACAGGCAATGCAGAAGTAAAAGAACAAAGTCACTCTAATTTCGTGGGGAGTTATTTGCACGAAGTAGGGCATTGTATGGGCTTACCTGATTATTATTTGTACCACAGCAGTGACGATGATGAGGGATTCCATGGCAGTGCCGGAACAGAACTCATGGATACAGATGCGCATTCCGATTTTGGTTGTTTCTCAAAGTTGATGTTTGGTTGGTACAAAACAAATCAGGTACAAGTATTTGACCCCAATCAGGGCGAACAACAGACCTTTGTCTTGAATAATGCGCAGACTAGTGAAGGAAATTGCCTGATTTTGCCTTATGGGGAATGGAATGGGAATTACTTCTCGGAATACATGATAATGGAATATATTACCCCTGATGGAAATAATAGCGACATCAATCAGAATCCGAATTTCAATTTCTTCTGTGAAGTCGGTAATGGTATCCGTATTTACCATGTGAGAGCAGATATGTCACCTAGTACAGGCACAGCACGTTCCTTTGTTTATGATGGAATTGGAACTTATCACAACAGTACACAAAGTGATGATGGTATCCGTGTGTTACGCCTTGCCAATGATGCAGAAGGTGGTAATGTCTTCCAAACAGGAGATGTAGTCAATGGGAATATTTCGGGCTTTCATTGGTATGATACAGCTGGTAATGAATCTATTGAAACGGGCTATGAAATTACTGTCGGCGATTTGGTTGACGGTCAATATACTGTCACAGTTACCAAAAAATAAAGTTATCATATTTAATTGATTATCGGCAAAAGGAGAAATTTTCATCATGCTTTATTATGACATTGGGCTGAATTTATTTTGCAGGCAATTCCACAACCCTGAACATATTTTACAGGAAGCAGAGGAAAACGGCGTTTGTTGCATTCTGACAGGTTCGGACATGAAGGAAAATGAAAAGGTCAATGCTTTCATTCCAAATCATGATGTCTATGGTACTTGTGGGATTCATCCTCATAATGCGGACAGTGCCACACAGGCTGATTTCGTCCGTATGAAAGAAATTCACCAAAGCAACCCGAAAATTGTTGCAGTAGGGGAGTGCGGGCTTGATTATGACAGAATGTTTTCCACAAAGGAAAATCAGATTCGTTGTTTAGAGAAACATATTGTGATGGCGGAAGAACTTGACAAGCCTATGTTCTTACATGAACGCAGTGCATCAGAGGACTTTATCAAGCGTTTCAAGAAACATCCCGAAATCTGCAAAAAATCCGTTGTGCATTGCTTTACAGGCGACAGGAAGACCCTTGAAGCCTACCTTGAAATGGGGTTCTCCATTGGTATCACTGGCTGGATTTGTGACGACAGAAGGGCAGGGGACTTGCGAGAGGCTGTCAAGGTGCTACCTCTGGAAAGGGTACTGCTGGAAACAGATGCGCCCTATCTCACCCCGAAAAATGTCAATGGATTGTCAAGAGTGAATGTTCCGCAGAATATCCGCTATGTGGCGGAGGAGTTGGCGAAACATATGCACGTTTCCGTTGAGGAGCTGACCGCCCACGCAAAGGACAATACAGAAACTTTGTTCCAGTTGCAAGCCATTTCAGGGGAGAACTCATCATGTTAAAGGTCACAATTGAAAACGGTGATTTTGTCATGAAGGGAACATTTAATAAAAAAGCTGTCGGAATCCAACCCGACAGCTTTTTTGTGTTAGTTTGTGTTAATCTTCACCAGCAGAAACGTCAATAGGTCCATTCTCCTCAATGACATTGAGCGTAATTCCACACCATGCACATTGACTGGAGGCTTCACCATTCCAACAAGTGAGCTTATGGCAGGCTTCACATTTGACATTTGCGGTCGCTCCACAAGTCGGGCAACCCCTGAAATCAGGCGCAGAATAGAGGTCGGCGGAAATAGTAGTTTTGTCAAAGCCTTCGGATTCTGCACGTTTTTCATCAATGGGGTAGGAATACTTCATAGACCAGCTATTCTGGTCAATTTGTTCAATGGTAATCCCATATAATGCTTTACTCTGTTTACACCTTGCAAGAAGTACCCTTGCAACGATTTTTTCACTCATATTGAATTCTTCCTTTCCAAACTGTTTGTATGATTTTCAGAAATGCTTTCCGTTTCTTCCGTGGGAGTATCTGAATGTTTTTCAGAAGGGGTTTGATTGGGAGATACTTCAGAAGAAAGGGAATGAATCATATCTTGAATTTCAATTTCCTGAACGCTGATTTGTTCAATGAGCTGATGCATTTCTTCATCTGCCTGTTGCCGTTTGGCTTTTAATTCGTAATAGCGTTGTTCTTTGATACGAACATCCTCTTCCAGTTGTCGGACTTTCTCAATCAAAGTAGCTTCATTCTGGACGCAGATTTTCTCCTGATGATTCTGGTCTTGATAGCGTTTGGCTTTGACTTCAAGGGAATGAATGGTATCAGAGGTCTTTTGTAGTTCATATCGAAGGGACTGCTCTTTTTTATGATAATGTTGTAGTTCGTCTGCGATTTTATGGGGGTCATGGTAGTGAGTACCTTTGCGGATGGCTTCCATTTGCATGGATAATAGTGCATCATGAATCATTTTCAATTCATGTTTCAGGCGGTTCAATTCCTGTTCAGAATGGAGCTGTTCTGTTTGCGCTCTGTCCCAGCTTTTTCTTGCTGCTTCTAGGCTGTAATCACTGACACCGCCGGAAGTATCTGTCAAGTAATTGAGACGTATTCGGAGTTTTCCGCATTCATGCATTTTTTTCATGATTTCTTTGAAACGAATCAACTCTTTCAAATCGTAGATACCAGAAATTGACATATCATCCTTACTGCCTTTTTCGCTGATGGCAGCAAGGCTACTTTGTAGGGTATCTTTGTAGGATTCACCATTTTCGGCGAAATTGATACAGATACCACGATAGAAATTATACAGCATTTCTCCAACTCCAAAGGAGTCGTCAATTCCGTCAGATGCAACAAATACTGCCATTGGTTCACGAGCAAAGAAATGCACACGGCATCCAGTATTATCATTTGAAAGTGAACCGGTGGTATTTGCCATATTATGGGGGTCATTGGGAATAGGCTGGTCACAGCTTCCATCAGGGTAGAACGCTGTACAAGTTCCATCACCAATATGAACCCCCAATGTGTATCCCCGAAAACAGGCGATGGCAATCAGGGTACAGCCGTAAGCCTTCCGGACGTTCTGCCCTAGTCGATAATAGGAAAGGTAATCCAACATTTTCTGTTTGGCACGGGAATCGATTTCTTTGGAGATATTTTTTTCAAGGGTATCAAGTTCTTCTTCTGTGAAAGGATGTTTTATATAATCATCAATGACAAGGAAATCCCACTTTTCCTTGATTTTCTTTTTCAGGAGCAATTGATTTTTCAGGCTTTCCACATTGGTTGCATGAGCAATGAATTCTTTGAGAATATCAACGGCGGCTTCAATTGCCAGTTCTGAGCCATGGTCACTGCGGAAATATTGAGGGCTTCCATGACCATCTGAAATGATTGCAAGTGCGTAATCGTCACAAACTTCCGAATAGGAATGGTCTTGTTTGGGGAGATTGTTCACAACATGAGAATAACCCCGTTCATCCACATTGAAAACTTTATATGTACGCATAATACGTCACCTTTAATCCCAATCATCATCCATGGGAACATTGATACTCTCTGAAAGAATTTCATTCGAGGCGATTTCATTGTGAATGACGGATTTAATGGCTTCGGTATTGGGGGTATAGGCACTTGGTTCAATATTGGTATCTGCTGAACCAGAGGAGCTGACTGTGACAGAACCTTTCACAACTGCGGTCAAAATTGCCTGTAATGCTGCGGAATTATAAGCCGTAAATACCATTTCCATATCTCCGGTAAAGTTTCGACAAAGTTCCTGATTTGCACCTTCACCAATGGCAATTGCAATTTTATATGAGCCAAGATAATATTTATTGCTTTGCAGTTCCGTTGCACCCTCAATTCCAGAAATGGTATTGGCATCATTGGCGTAGCCATCTGTCAAGAGGATTAAAACAGGGGGAGTAATGGTTTTCCCCGCTGCAAAGTTGAAAAATCCCCTTGTGCCGGAAAGTTTGCTTTTCAATTCCCGACACGCTGTATTAAAGTAGGTTAAGCCATCAACTGTTAAATCACTCCAATAACCATCACAGGGAATCAGCCCATCCTCACCAGTTTCCCATGTACAATTTGTTCCAAAGCTCAATACTGCAAAACGGAGTTCAGCGTCAGAACTATTGAAATCGGATAAATCACGCATGATTTCTTCCATTGCAGAATTGACAGTTCCTATTTTTGTACCTGCCATACTACTGGAAACATCAATCATAAAAAAGATAGGTGTAATTTTTCGTCCGTCAATTTCATGTGCTTTATAGACATCTGATGAAATCATACCGCCTTTCGGCATTTCGTCCCACGGCATTGTATACCAGTCCTCCTTAATCCCATGATTCGTCTTCATTGTTATTTTCCTCCGGATTTAATTGGTTCATTTCATTTTGTACAGTCTGAATCAGTGTAGCGGAATCTGGTGTTACGGGGTCAGGGTTGGGGGCATCTGCAACCCCTGCGGAGCTGACTGTGACTGAACCTTTGACAACGGCATCAATCATCACTTTCAGCGCATTGGCATTATAAGCCGTAAATACTAATTCCTTATCACCTGTAAAATTTTCACAAAGTCTTTGGTTGGCATCATTTCCAATTGCAATCGCAATTTTATAAGAGCCACGGAAATACTTATTCTCCCTTAATTTTGAAAGACCTTCATTGCCGTCTCTGTCGCCGTCATTTGCATAGCCATCTGTCATTAAAATCAAAATGGGCGGTGTGATGGTACGTCTCGCAGCAAATTTGAAAAAACCATGATTGCCGGAAAGTTTATCTTTGAGTTCCCGACAAGCAGAATTGAAATAGGTGAATCCATCCGCTGTCAAGGTATTCCATGAACCATCACAGGGGATTAAACCACTCTCACCAGTCACCCATTGCACACCAGTCCCGAAACTCAATACTGCAAATCTCAATTCCGAATCAGAACTTTCAATATTTTTCAGGTCGTTCATGATTTCTTCCATTGCGGAATTGACCGTTCCGATTTTGACTCCTTCCATACTGCCGGAAACGTCAATCAAAAAGAAAATGGGTGTAATCTTTCTTGCCACTGGTTCAGTACGGAAACTTTGCAACATTCCTCCATCCGGCATATCTAATTCAATCGGGGAATTTTCTTCTTCCTCAGGGGAAAAGATTTCTGTATCCGTATCTTTGCGCAGACTGACTTTTTCCGATTCTGGGGGGATTTTGTCAGAAGGTTCGCTGATGGGTTCAGCAGGGAAAAGTTCAACGGCATTGTCTTCCATTGGTTGTGATTCATTTTCATTGGGGGTCAATTTGATTGGCATGAAAAAACCTCCTTTTACATATGGACTGTCACATCTCGATTACCAATCCGAATGGTCATACCATTGCGGAGTTTTACGGTTTGCTTCGGGGGACAAGTATAAGTTACGTCATCCATTGTATATGTCCAGTTTGCTTTTGAGATATTTGTTAAACCAGCTGAACCTTCACTGATTTTGGTTCGTACCATTCCCACAGGCTGGGAGACAAATTGCTCTGTTGTGGAAAAGTCGTCAAGATGTTCACGGAAAATGCATACATCCTTGACAAGGGGGATTTTATAGCCGTGAGAACCATTGACACCATTGACTTTCAGCATTCCCAATACTGGGTACTGTCTGCCACAACACTTACAAGTTGGTGGGTCAGAATCTAAAAACGTTTCCTGTTCACAAAGGGGACACTTGAAAAAGTAGGTACGGAATTGCAACAAAGCCCGACACCATTCAATTTCAAGGGGGTATTTGGATTCATTTTGAAGCATTGCCTCTTGACTGAATGTCCTTGTGAAAAGCTGTTTCATGGTATTGGTCATTAAGGGCCAACGGAGATAGAAATTCCGGTGAATTTCTCGGTTAGGCCCATTGGAATGGTCAACAGGGTCAGCAATGAATAAGGGTTCTTTCCCATAATGCTTTTGCAGATAGTAGTCATTCATTTCAGGCACGCTCAAAGCTTTCACACCTTCTAATGGATGACAGCGAATGAACAACAAAAACAAACATACCGCCAAAGAAAACCGGTCTGTTAAGCGGTTCGGTTTCCCTCCCATGACCACAGAAGGGGACATATAACGGGCTTTTCCGGCGATTCCGGAAGGATTGTCCTCAGGGGATACATTATCATTATCACAGATTAACACATCACCATCACGCAGACGAATGAAGAAGTTTCCATTATTCAAGTCTTGGTAAGCATAGCCTTTTCTATGAAGTAGCCGGAATGCAGAAACAATATTCAAGGCACAATTTGCCATTGCATAGAATGAAGAAAGCTCACACTTGGCAAGTAAAATATCATCAAAATTTACATATTCCGGTGGTTTTAAGGGCATAATATACCCAAATGTGTTATTGATGGGAACAGTCAAATCTTCGGGCCAGATGAATTTATCTGAAAGTGCGCCGACTTTGATTTCTTCACGGATATTGTCATGAAACCAATCCAATTTTTTGACCGCTTCGGGTTTATAAAGTTTCAATGCTCTTGGCTGTCCTTTGTAGGTCACTTTATAGACATACCCCTGACCGCCTTCTGCAATGAAGGAATCAATTGTAAGACTTTCACCGCTTTCGGTACTAATGACTGTACCTGTTTTCAGCTCCGCCATTTTCATCACCTCAAAAATTGATTTTGCCTGAAATTTGTTTCAGGTTTGTTATAGCAGTATTACTGCCATTTTATCACTCCTTCTCATTATAACATAAAGCTGGGAAAAAAGCAAGTCTATTTCTGATAATTTCCACAAAAAATCCAAAGGCACAGAATTTTTTTTCCTTTTCTGTGCCTTTTGGGTTAAATTTGTTCGATTTCGGAGCGGTATCTCCGTTTGTAGGCTTCTTTTTTTGCATCCACCCAGTTTTCAAGCCATCTGTAACCTTTCCAGAGGAAGAACAAAAATGTGAATACTGGTAATATCAGAAACAGGATTTCGAATGCCAATAGTATGGCTAAATCAAAATCGATAATTCTAGCACTATTTTCCCAATGAGGATAGAGAATGCCATTTTCTGCAATTAACATGGAATGTAATTTTTTGAGATTGTTCCAGCGGTGAGAAAGGGAAGTTCTTCCAGTATTTTCCAGAATGACGATATTTTCACGCTCATCTAATGCGGTTTTCATGCGTTCCATTGCGAAATTCCGAACGGGATTCGGCAGAACTGCTTCATAGCAGGTGAATGCAATTTCAGTGTTTTTGCTGGTGGTATCTTCCTTAGTAGGAGCTGTTGAAAAGCCTGATTGTAATTTGTTAGCAAGTTCAGCAGAAATATACATTCTTGGGGTTTCGCCATAGGAGATTTTAGAGGCATACTGCTTATCTGGTTCTACCACACCGCAGATGGTGAATTTTTGTCCATTGATGGCAATTTCCATGCCGTCAACATCCGATGAGCCGAACGTTTTCCATGCTAAATTGGTATCAATGATAACCCTGTCTTGCATCAAGTCCGTAGGGGTAAAGTAACACCCACATTGTAAATGAAATGGATGAATTGCAAAGAAATCACCATCGACAGCGGTGACTTGTGCAGTGACAATTTCTGAACAAGTTCCGGTCATTTTCATTTTTCCGATGTCAGTACTCCATGCATCATACCAGAGTCTTACATCTTTGGAAGGGGCTTTTAAGGAATCAGAGGTTAATTTTTCATTGATGGTTGTCTGTAAGTCTGCAATATCACTTTTAGAAAAGCTTGATTTATCGCTGAGGAATACACTGATTTGTGAATAGTCGCCGTCTTGTGACCAGCGTTCAGCGGCTTGTTGGTTGTAAAGCTTTTTGGAAACACTTCCGGCATAGATTGCAAGAATGCCAAATATCAGCCCTGAAATCACGGCACATAGCAATAATTTCAGCTTTTTATTCAGGGGCTTCATTGATTTTCCTCCCTGCGTACTTGGTCGCCGGCATTGATGGGAGTTTCCGAAGCGGTAACGACAAAATCAGAGGCGGTAATTTCTCCCTCTACGGCACTGTTGGTATCATCCGACGAAAGAACCGTGACAGTGGAACGAGTAACGTAATAACGATTTCCCAGAGGGGTATTTTTGGATTGCATCACAAGGACAAATTTTCCGTTTTTATCCTCACGAATTGCACTGTTCGGGACAATACAATCATAATTTTGGCTTGAACATGGGATAGACAGTGCCAGCATTTCACCATTGGAAACATCTTTTCCAGTAATTTCAAATATCAGAATTCGGTTGCCACTAGCGGGATTTTCTGTGTCATTTTTGGAGCTGAGTAATTTTGCGGAAATGTCGCCATAATGATTATTGGTGATTTCTGCAAGTGTTCCAATTTTTACCTTTTTCGCCTGTTCAGATGTGACAGAGAATTTCACAATGAATCCCGAATCTGTCAAAGTAATGGTTGCAAGGGAAGAACCATCTGTGACTTCTTCTCCAGCGGAAAAATTAACAACACTCACAATCCCATTACTTTTGCTGGTGATGGTTTGTGTTCCGGCATTTGTTTTCATTTTTTCGAGTTTTTCTTTTTGGCGGTTGATGGAATTCAATTGACTTTGCAAATCGAGGGCATTTCCTCTGGATGTGATATTATCCTCTTGTTTGGTTTTATTCAGGGCAATGATAAGACCTTGCAAGGTACTTTGTTGTTGCTGAACTGCTTCTTCAAGGCTGGAAATGTCTGTATAGGAATCACTTGAACCATTTGAGGATTGATTTTCATAAGCAGTGATGGTAGATTGTGCCTGTTCCAATTGAGGGGAAATCTTGTCAATATCCGCCTGTATTAACCTTTGTGCCTCTTTTATGGCATTCTGATAATTGGTTTGTGCGGTAGCAATATCTGAATTTGCCTGTTTTAAGGCATTTTGTGCATCAGAGAGAGATTTTTCTTGTGCTAAGATACCAGTGAGAATGAGATTGGCACTGTCAACATCTTCATGAGCGTATGTTGCCGCTTGTTGCGCATCCTGCATGGCACGGAGCAGGGAAGTACCATCTACCATAGGAGGTTCAACATCAGTTTCAGAGGGTTCTACAGGAGGGATAACACCAGAATTTTGGAATGCTTCATAATCTTCTTTGGCTCTTTGAAAGGCAATGTCGGCGGTTTCAGCGGCACGCTCTAAAGTCCGGATGGTGGCTCTTTGTTCGGTGGAAGAGATTGTGATAGTGGGGGAGATGGCTTCAATGTCTGCGGTTGCAGAATTGGCACGGAATGTCGCTGAATCCACTGCATTTTTGGCATCTTGCAAAGAAGCGGTATATTCAAGTGGCACTCCGTCCAATTCGCCAGATGCCACTTGTGAAAGGTAGGAAGAAAGGTCTGTCATTTGGGAAGATAATTCTTTGTAGGTGAGACTTGCACTCTGATATTCTTCAAGAGAAACGCCACCAGTATTTACAGAAACAGATTGGTTATTTCTTGCATCATTCAGCCGATTGATGGCACTTTGTAAAGCGTTTCTTGCATCTGCAATTTGCTGATTTTCGGCGGCATAATCAGGGGCAATGGTTAAAAGTGCCTTTTGATAGGCTAATTCAGAATCTTGAATTGTACTTTCCAGTTCTTGAATTTCTTCGGAATTGTCGGTAGAATCCAAAATAAACAATGTATCTCCGGCTTTGACTTCATCACCAACTTTTACCATGACTTTGGAAACTTTTCGTTTTCCTTCGGCGGTGACTTCATAACTTTGATTTGCTTCAATAATGCCTGAACCACGGACTTTTTCTGTAATCAATCCATTCCCTGCATACTGTGCGGATACTGTCGGGAGACTATGATTCAAGATTGTGTTTGAAAAAAATGTCAAAACTAACATCAATGCCAAAAAGATAATGAGAATGGTTTTAATGCGTTCTCTACGCTTTGCACTGTTGTTTTGTTCCATTTGCTTGACCTCCTATATTATCCTTTGACACCGCCGGAATAGGTGATGCCTTCCACGAGATATTCTTCACCATATAAAAATAATAACAATGCTGGTATCATGTATACCACTGCTACAGCAAATGCAAGCCCAACATCTCCACTGTTAATTTGTGATAAAAATACTGACAATGGGTACATATCTTCATCTTTGAGCAATATCAACGGCTGTTCTACCATGTTCCAGTAGTCAATAAATACCAGTAATCCCACTGACATCATGGCACTTCTGCATAATGGCAAGCACACATACCAAAATACCCCAAATTCTCCCGCTCCATCAAGTTCAGCTGCTTCAAAATAGGCTTTTGGGATTCTCCTCATGATTTTGGTCAATAAGTAGACACTGAACGGCGAAAAAATAGCCGGCAAGACAATTGCCCATCTTGTATTTAAAATTCCTAACCATTCCGAAACTAAGTAATTCGGTACAAGGGTTACTTGATACGGCATTAACATCAATATCATATAAGTGAAAAA
>Ga0326511_10000736_pt1 | contig 28533 bp, 24 predicted proteins | sample 0_2496_0518_D_FD_203701 | JGI IMG/M metagenome (GOLD analysis project Ga0326511, IMG submission 203701) | Bovine rumen microbial communities from UC Davis, California, United States - 0_2496_0518 | ecosystem: Host-associated > Mammals > Digestive system > Stomach > Rumen | place: USA...
CTTTAAAAATTCTCCGGGGGAACATATTTGCAAAACTTTTTGGTACTGTGCTGAGGGCATCCACACCCCATGGTTCTTTCTGTCTCTTTCTTCCTGGTTCCTCGGTCTCGCCTCCTTTCGACTGTTCACGGCATGCATAGGGTGCCCTCAGCACAGCGCCAAAAAGTACCAAGAAAGTAGGTGATATTTGTGGCAAAAACGGTGCCCCCAGAAGAGGAAGTACACAGGAACATACGCCGAAAGGCACTATCTCCAGACGCAAGAGAGAACCAACTTATCGCTTTGGCCATGGATACTGCCGAAGAGCGCATGTTGAACGGTACCGCGTCCTCACAGGAGATCGTACATTTTCTCAAGTTGGGCTCGTCCCTCGTAAGACTCCAAAAGGCTGAGATTCAAGAGCGTATTGAGCTTGATAAATCCAAGGTCAAGGCCATTGAGTCTTCCGAGGAGTACAGGAAGCTCTACGAGGAAGCCATTAAGGCAATGAAGTCTTACGGCGGAGGTTCCGATTAAGGAGAACGGTATGTCCGATCATATTTATCTCGCTCACCACGGCATAAAAGGCCAGAGGTGGGGCGTAAGGCGTTTCCAGAATAAGGATGGGACACTTACTGCTGCCGGCAAGGAGAGGTATGACCTTGGTAGCTCGGCATCTGCCAGTAAAGACACGTCATTGTCTAATAGACGCAATAGGCGAGCAAAGCAAATCGCTAAAGGTGCCGCCATTGCTGCCGGAGTATTACTCGCGGTATATGGCGGGTACAAATTAAGTCAGTTACGATCGAAAGAGACGTCTAAGGGTTCTTCGATTGTTGATGATTTTTTGCATAATACTGGTGGCCGAACGTCCCCAACCATTGGCAGGTCGATTGGCGATATTGACCGGTCAATGGTGAGTAGGATCAATCAGTCAAATGGCGGTCGTGAGGGCGAGATTAATTGTGCTCACACTTCGATGGCGTATATTCTGAATTCTGTCTTCGGCGAAAACGTACGAGCCCAAGGTTTTTCGGGAGTCGATGAGGCATCAGGACTTGTTAGGAATGGGCGTAGTAAGAAGATTTTTGATGCCGCCTTCGATGGTGTTCGACACATACAACCTCCAGCCAGCGAGTCATTCGAACGAAGCGTTGAGCGTATACCAAACTCATCCACCGGAGTGCTATACGTCCGTGGCGGTGGACTGGCCCATTTTCTTAACTATGAGCGCGATAGTGCCGGAGTTCTAACGCTTGTCGATACTCAGCAACACGACGCGCGTACACAAATAATGGCCGCTGACTCTCCGGCATACAGGTTCTTATCACGCAATGTTGGTGTAAGTGAAATCTTGGACTTTTCGAACGCATCAATTAGCGACAATGCAGAGGACGTTTTCAAACACTGCGTTAAGGGGGATTAACAATGACTATGGACGATGCGGTTAAGCTTGTAGCGCAGAAAACGGGCGACTATGTCATAAGTGCTTTTGAATTCGACAGTTCTTACTATGTTCTTGTGACACCATTTGAAGACTATGATCCAGAGAATGACGTAGATCATTGCTATTACCCTGTTCAAAATGGAATTGTCAAAGACCCGATCAATGACTTGGGTCTGTTTCTTGGGTCGGACGATCCCGACGGAATGTTTGAGGCCGCCAAACATTCAAAGCTCTATTTTGGGAAGGATGTATGATGTACGATCGTATTTACCTCGCCCATCACGGCATCAAAGGCATGAAGTGGGGCATCCGTCGTTTCCAGAACCCTGACGGAACGTTGACTGCCGCCGGAAAGAACCGATATTACGGTCAAGACGGTCGATTGAGTCGTGCAGGAAACAAGTTCAATAGAGCGCAGCGAGAGAAGCTAAAGGCATATAAAGAGGCCACTCGTTACAACGTAGCTCGTGTGAATCCTGAATTCAACAAAGAGCTTTCTCGATTTAAGAATCTTAAGGCTCAGAACTCACACTTTGCTAGAGAAGAAGAAGCCAAGTGGCTTAGCGATTCGGATTATAAGGGACTTGATTATTATCAATTCAAAGACGAACGTTCTCGTAGGTTTGACGAAACAGAGAATGGAAAAAAGTATCTTGAATCAGCACTAAGGCTTCGAAAAATGGTGGACTCAACTGCTTCCGAGCATCCTCTATATAATCGGTCATATAAGGAACTCAGAGGGTATACTTCTCAAGACATCGAAGATGATTTCGTCACAGTCGATTATGGACGGACCGTTGTCGATCAAATCATGAATGAAATCATGTACCTAGATAAAGATGAGTAATGCTCACTTATTCCGAATCCCTCCTCTATCCAGACTTTGAGCGTCGGTTCAATTACCTGAAGCTAAACGGTGTTGTGGCCCATTCAACATTTGGCGGACATCGATATTTGAATCAGGCGTTATACCAGTCCGACGAATGGCAGCGTGTCAGACGAGAGGTCATCATTCGAGACGAAGGCTGTGACCTTGCTATACCCGACCGACCAATTTACGGTCGCATACTGGTTCACCACATTAATCCAATAATGCAAGATGACATACTCAATCGTTCTCCGGTTATATTTGACTTGGACAACTTAATCACCGTTTCGTTCGAGACGCATAACGCTCTTCACTACGGAGATTACGAACGTATCAACAAGGATGTCGTCGCGAGAAGTCCTAACGATACATGCCCATGGAGGCTTTAATGTACGATCATATTTACCTTGCTCACCACGGCATAAAAGGCCAAAAGTGGGGCGTAAGGCGCTTCCGTAACAAGGACGGCTCCTTGACCCCAGAAGGATATAGGCGTTATTACGGCGATAATCCGAATGCTAGAATGACTCGATTTGGTGTGGTTGATGGTACAACGGGTCAAATGTTATACACTCCACCTCGTAAAAACAGTGACAAAGAAACGTATCCCAATAATAAGAACGAAAAAGGAATGCCGCAAAAACGAACGCTCACCGATAAGCAAAAGAAAGCACTGATTGCAGCAGGAGCGGCTGCTGTTGGGGTTGGACTTGCTGCATACGGTATGCATCGGTACCACGATGTACTTGATGACCGAGCTATGAAGGCGCTTGCGGTTGAGGGCAAAGTAATATTTGATGATCCTAGCAATAACCATTTTATGTTTGGTCGTTATACGAAAAACCATAATCTGGTTCAGACAAAGCAGGCCGCTCTTAGGGAACGAGTGCTTGCGTATGATAGGTCTAGGAATCCGCATAGGGATCCGTTTAAAAACGTTGCCGACATAGTCACAAAACAAGATTATTTGAAAGAGCATAAACTTGCGCGAGACTTGAGTCGAGGTCGAACGTCAATTTACTCTCCCAGTCCCAAGGGCGGTACTGACTATCAGTTCCGTCTATATAACGTCGGAGAGAATCCGGGACATATTCCAGCCTTTGTTCCGTATGAGTTTGATCCAAAGATAACCGCACGCGATGTAATTCGCGGCGTTAAGAAGAAGCGGTGATTTACCGGGAGGCTTTGATGGATGAAAGCATCCTAACCTCAGTAAAGAAACTCCTCGGAATTACCGAAGAGTACACACAGTTTGACCCAGACATCATTACACACATTAACTCCGTCTTTTTCACTTTGCTCGAGCTTGGCGTAGGTCCGAGTAGCGGATTCTACATTGAAGATTCCGATACAACGTGGGATGAGTATATTTCGGACAATCCGGCATTGTTAAGCGCCGTAAAGAGCTACATGTTCCTAAAGGTCAAAATGCTGTTCGACCCATCGCTCACCTCATCCGTAACAGAACTCATGAAAGAACAAGCAAAAGAGTTTGAGTGGCGGATGAATGTAATGGTTGATCCAAAGATAACATTTACACACAACGAAGCGCCTTAGCGCGCATTAAGGAGGCGGCCGTGGGTTTTCTGTCAAACACTGCCACTCCAAAATACTATGGCCAGTTTAGGGCCGATGTCTTGGCGGGAAAGATTCCGGTTTGTCGAGAGATTTCGATGGAGATGAATCGAATCGATTCTCTAATCGCGAACCCAGGAGTGTACTACGACCCAGATCCAGTTGAAGGTTATATTCGATACTGCGAGAACGAACTAACATTGACTGACGGTTCCGATTTAAAACTAATCGACTCTTTCAAGCTATGGGCAGAGCAAATTTTCGGATGGTATTACTTTATCGAGCGAACCGTCTTTGAACCTAATGAGGATGGAATGGGCGGCCGCTATGTTAACAAGATGGTTAAGCGTCGACTAATAAACAAACAGTATTTGATTGTTGGTCGAGGCGCGGCTAAGTCACTTTATGACTCGTCCATTCAATCGTACGTCCAGAACATTGACACTTCGACGACACAACAGGTAACGGTTGCGCCGACAATTGTTCAGGCTGATGAGGTATTGTCTCCGATTCGAACCGCCATCACTCGTTCCCGTGGGCCCCTCTTTAAGTTTCTTACAGAGGGCTCTCTTCAGAACACAACCGGAGCAAAAGCGAATCGACAGAAGCTGGCCTCCACAAAGGAGGGCATCAAGAACTTTCTGACGAACTCGGTAATTACGGCGCGCCCAATGTCAATCGACAAGCTACAGGGCCTTCGCTGCAAGGTCGCCACCGTCGATGAGTGGCTTTCTGGAGACATTCGAGAAGACGTTATTGGCGCTATCGAGCAGGGCGCGTCGAAGATTAACGACTACATCATCGTTGCTACGAGTTCGGAGGGAACGGTACGTAACGGAGCTGGCGATACAATCAAAATGGAGTTGATGGACATCCTCAAGGGGGAATACAAGAACCCTCACGTGTCTATCTGGTGGTATCGACTCGACGACGTCAAGGAAGTTGGCGTTCCGGAGTTCTGGCTCAAGGCAAATCCGAACATCGGCAAGACGGTTAGCTATGAGGCGTATCAGCTTGACGTTGAGCGCGCAGAGAAAGCGCCCGCAACTCGAAATGATATTCTTGCCAAGCGCTTCGGAATACCGATGGAGGGCTTCACGTATTACTTTACGTATGAGGAAACTCTCTGTCACAAGAGGCGCGATTATTGGCAAATGCCGTGTTCTCTTGGCGCGGACCTTTCTCAGGGTAACGATTTCTGCGCGTTTACTTTCTTGTTCCCGCTTGGCAGAGGCGAGTTTGGTGTTAAGACGCGCTGCTATATTTCGGAGCTCACACTGTCAAAGCTACCTGGTGCCGCTCGAGTAAAGTACAACGAGTTTATGGACGAAGGAAGTCTCATCGTTCTTGGCGGAACAATACTCGACATGATGGAAGTCTATGAAGACCTCGACAACTTTATCGCTAGGGTTGAGTATGATGTTCGGTCTTTCGGGTACGACCCGTATAATGCTCGAGAATTTGTCGATAGGTGGACATCTGAAAACGGAGCTTACGCCGTCGAAAAGGTAATACAGGGTGCCAAGACAGAAACGGTTCCTCTTGGAGAGATAAAGAACCTTGCTTCCGAGCGTCTACTACTGTTTGACGAGAGCCTCATGAATTATGCAATGGGAAATTGCATTGTGATGGAGGACACCAATGGGAACAGGAAACTTTTGAAGAAGCACTACGAGGCAAAGATTGACTCCGTATCCGCATTGATGGATGCGTTTGTCGCATACAAACTAAACCGCGATGCGTTTGAATAAGGAAAATTCAAAATGGAACAACAATCACTTTATCTCGTCCATCACGGTATCAAAGGTCAAAAGTGGGGCGTAAGGCGTTTCCAGAATAAGGATGGGACGCTTACGCAGCAAGGCAAAGAGCGTTATGCGAACGATACCAACGATACCAACGATACTAACGATACTAACGATGACAAATCGACATCGCTCAAAGAAAAAGAAACGGGTTTCTATGGAGAGCACGAAAAGGCAATCAAGATTGGCACTGCTGTAGCCGTAACATCATTGGCTATTTATGGTGGATACAAATTATACCAGCATGCGCCGACAAAGGAGTATGGTGCTTTTTCGTATTCAAAGTCCGACCCGCTTTCTTCGACGTTGGACTCGTACAGCAACGTTGCTCCTACTATTCCGAAGAATGTAACATTCCACAGAATCTCGAGAGATGCGTTTGCGGATTATTCAAATACAGGGTCTGCATACGTAACGTATAAGTTTCGTGACAATGCAAGGTATGTGTTTGCCAGTAGGGATAAGTGGGCGTTTCCTGGAGGGGCACGAAACTTTATTCACGAACTTACGCCTGATAGACAAATAAAGGTACCTTCTGCCAGAACGGTGGCAGAATTGTATTTGAAACAGCATCCTAACGCCAGGGACCAGCAGTTTTGGAATGTTGTCACCAACGGTTTTATTCAATGGGATGACTCGTACGCGGATGACCCAGTGACAAAAGCCACTGTCGAACAAGCAAAAGCGCTTCGAAAAGAACTGCTGTCTATGGGTTATGACGCAATTGTCGATATCGAAGATGCTGGCGGCGGAAGCGGCGTCGAGTTGCCGCTAATTTTGCTTAATCCATCAACGATGAGCTCGTCGTCCAGAGAGATTACCAAGACAGAACGAGTTGTTGCGTCATTTACTCGACGTAAATAGGACGTTTGATCCAACGTCAGCATTTGAGGAGTAGGAATGTCCGATCATATTTTCCTCGCCCATCATGGTATTAAGGGCATGAAGTGGGGCGTAAGGCGGTTCCGTAATAAGGACGGAACGCTCACTGAAGCAGGTAAGAATAGGTATAAGACCGATCTTGATCGCGGCTATCGCGACAATTCAGGTTCTCTTACAAAAGAGGGACTTGCTCGTTCTGCGGTCGTCTCCAAGAATAGCGGGCAGGCAATTACCGGCACGCAAAACATTGTTCGAGGTGCACGAACCATTTACGATACAGCGAACGCGCAGCCAAGGAATAGGTATAATAATCGGCCGAATCTTACCCAAGAAGAGATGGATAAGATGAGCGACAAGGAGCTTCGCGATCTTGTCAATCGTTTAAATCTTGAGCAGCAGTATTCTCAGTTGACGCAGGATAACACTTCTCGTGGTCGTATTCGGACAGGTCTTGATTATGCCGAGTCGGTGCTGTCGATAGCCGGAGGAGCGCTTTCGGTATACGCAGCATGGCGAATGCTTAGTAATAATTAGTTTTCGCCATGAGCCCGTATGAATTAATGGAAAATTCAAAATGGAACAATCACTTTACCTCGCCCACCACGGCATCAAAGGCATGCGGTGGGGCGTTCGACGTTATCAAAACCCAGACGGGAGTTTAACTCCCGAAGGACGGCTTCGATATAAACAGAACGAGGACGGAAGCTATACAAAGCTATCACGGACGGAGCGTCAATCCGCACAGCAGAAGTACAAGGATCGTTTTAAGGTTGAACAAGAGAAAATTGTTAACGAAGACGGTTCGGTTACATTTCCGCAGGGGTATAAGTTTAACCGCGTTGGCGGCGCAAATCTTGACTTTGGTGAAGCGGGTGGAATGTACGTAAGCGATGCGTCATCTTACGATGTCCATATGTACGTACAGCAGCTTGGTCCAACAACGCTCGCCAGAGTATTGAACATGGATGAAGCCCATTACGTTAAACAAATAGAGGCGACCAAGCAGATTAATATGCCATCTGTTGAGAAGACAACAGAGATGACGCTCGATTGTATGAGTAAAAACAAGGATGTCTATGATGCATGGAAGAATTCGATTTACAGTTGGGGCGTAGACGACAGAGACATACCTCCTTTCGATAAGATGTCTGAGGTTGATCCAAAGAGTGATTTGGGTAAAGAAATCAGTCTTGGACTTGCGTTTGGCTTTGGAAATAGCCAGTTTTCGGATGTTACGAAAGTCGTGTATCAGCATTATAGAGATAACGGTTACGATGCTATTCCGGACATTTACGATATGAACAATACGGCCGGTTGGGGCGTTGATACGCCAGCAATTATACTAAATAAAGATTGCGTGCGTCAGACCAGACGTGAGTACTTAACAAAAGACGCTATGCGCGAGGGAGCTCGTATCTACTCGCAGCTTCGAAAAGAACGTGCAAACAATGCATCTGGTCGGGACTAATACAAATGGTTAGGAAAATTCAAAATGGCTTTTCTAGACCGCCTTAGGCATGGGTGGAACGCCTTCCTCAATAACGACGAGCCGAAGGCCGCTTACTCTTACGGCTTCTCGTATGGAACTCGCCCAGACCGCGTTAGGATGACTCGCGGTAACGAGAAGTCAATCATTACTGCAATCTACAATCGAATCGCGAGTGACGCGGCTTCGATTGATATCGAGCATGTTCGACTCGATGAGGAGGGACGATACCTCGAAACCATTGATTCTGGACTTAATAATTGTTTGACGCTTGATGCGAATGTTGATCAGACAGGCAGAGCATTCATTCAGGATGCTGTTATGTCGATGTTTGACGAGGGTGCTGTTGGGCTTGTGCCCGTCGATACATCAATTAATCCCGCTGTTTCCGCATCATTCGATATATTTAGTCTACGTACAGCGAAAATTCTAGAATGGTTTCCTAGACATGTGCGCATTCGCGTTTACAATGACCACACAGGGAAGTTTGAGGAGATAGTCGTTCCTAAATCCACAATCGCCATTGTGGAGAATCCGTTTTACGCAGTTATTAACGAACCTTCATCAACAATGCAACGCCTAATTCACAAGCTGGCGCTGCTTGACGATGTTGACGAGCAATCGAGTTCTGGCAAACTCGACCTTATTATTCAGCTGCCGTACACAATCAAATCGGAAGCACGGCGACAACAAGCCGAAACCCGCCGCAAAGACATAGAGATGCAGCTTGCGGGGAGTAAGTACGGCATTGCTTATACCGATGCGACCGAACATGTTACGCAGCTGAACCGCTCGGTAGAGAACAACATGTTGGCCCAGATTGAATACCTGACCAACATGCTCTACAGCCAAATGGGCATTACGCAGTCGGTTCTTGACGGAACCGCGAATAGCGAAACAATGCTCAATTACTACAATCGAACCGTTGAGCCTATTCTTGCCGCAATAACAGACGAAATGAAGCGGAAGTTCCTTAGCAAGACCGCTCGCACACAACGGCAGTCTATTGAATATTTCCGTGACCCATTTCGGCTTGTTCCGGTTGATCAGTTTGCCGAAATTGCCGACAAGATGCGCCGTAACGAGATCATGTCGTCGAACGAGCTACGCCAGAAGATTGGTATGCGACCGTCGCGGAGTGCCAAGGCAGACGCTCTTGATAATCCGAATCTTGCTCAGCCTGCTAAGCCACAGCAAGGCGGCGATGAAATTCAAAATGGCTTGATGGAACCATCTGGAGGTAACAATGTATGATTTCGCTGGATGGGCAACCAAGAATGACGTTCGTTGTTCTGATGGTCGCATCATCCGACACGATGCTTTTAAGGAGAGCGACGGAACGACCGTCCCTCTCGTTTGGAACCATGATCATAATAGCCCGGATCAGGTTCTTGGACACGCGGATCTCGAGAATCGAGAAACCGGTGTTTACGCGTATTGTTCGTTTAACGACACCGCTGCTGGTAAGAATGCGAAGGAACTCGTCAAGCACGGTGACGTTGTTTCCTTGAGTATTTACGCCAATCGACTTAAGCAGCAGGGTAGCGAGGTGCTTCATGGTGCAATCCGTGAGGTATCTCTTGTTCTTGCCGGTGCCAATCCCGGTGCTCTTATCGAGTCAGTAATTTCTCACGGGGAGATGTCCGAAGAGGAAGCCGTGATTTACACGGGGGAGAGTATTTCTCTCTCGCACGCTGACGAGGATGAAGAAAAGAACACCGACAATTCAGGTAAGGGTGGCGATATGCCAAATAACCAACCCGCCGATCAAGGCGGGAAGACCGTTAAGGATGTCTTCGATACGCTTACCGATGAGCAGAAGCAGGTTGTCTACTTCCTCATTGGTAGCGCTGCTAAGAACGCCCAAGGCGGTTCCGACGATGTAAAGCATTCTGATTCCCATGATTACGATGGAGGTAGCATGAAGTACAACCTGTTCTCCGACGAGGCCGAGTCCACCGACACCCTCTCTCATGCCGAGGCTTCGGCCATCTTTACCGATGCAAAGCGCAGCGGTTCCCTTCGCGAGGCTGTTCTTGAGCATGGTATCGAGCAGATCGATTGGCTGTTCCCTGAGGCAAAGAACCTTGATAATCCTCCTGCGTGGATTACCCGCCCGCAGGAGTGGGTTAGCACTGTCATGGGTGCGGTTCATCATTCTCCGTTTAGCCGTATCAAGTCGATGGCAGCCAACCTCACCGAGGATGAGGCTCGTGCAAGGGGTTACATTAAGGGCAACCTGAAGAAGCAGCAGGTGTTCTCGCTTCTGAAGCGCACCACTACTCCTCAGACTGTCTATAAGTCCCAGAAGCTTGACCGTGATGACATTATTGATATTACTGACTTTGACGTTGTCTCCTGGATTAAGGGTGAGATGCGTGGTCAGCTTGACGAGGAGCTTGCTCGCGCATTCCTCGTTGGTGATGGTCGCGAGGACTCTGACGACGATAAGATTAGCGAGATGAACATTCGCCCGATCTGGACTGACGCGGATCTCTATACTATCAAGGCGCTTATGACCCTTCCGACGAGCACCACTGCCGAGCAGAAGGCCAAGGCGTTCATCCGTTCTTGCGTCAAGGCTCGCAAGAATTATAAGGGTTCTGGCACTCCTACGCTGTATACCACCGAGGACATGCTTACCGACATGCTCCTTCTTGAGGACCTGAACGGCCGTATTATTTACGACTCTGAGTCCAAGCTCGCCACGGCACTTCGTGTTAACAAGATTGTCACTGTTCCGGCCTTCGAGGGTCTGACTCGCGAGGTCGGTGGTGTTGATCATGCTCTTGACGGCATCATCGTTAACCTTAGCGACTATAACGTCGGTGCCGATAAGGGTGGCTCTGTTAACATGTTCGATGACTTCGACATCGATTACAACAAGTACACCTATCTGATTGAGACCCGTTGCTCTGGCGCTCTTGTTAAGCCGTTCTCCGCAATTGTTATTGAGTCCGTTGTTGATTCTAACGCCACCGCCATTACCTTCGCTTCTGGCACCATGCTCGAGGCCTTTAAGGATGCCTATGATCGCGGCTACACCACCCACAAGTCGGGCAAGGTTGCCACCGATGAGTTCACCGGTACCGGCTCCCAGACGTCCTTTACGCTTAGCAAGACGCCCGGCTATACCGATCTCGATATCGTTACCGTTGACGGCGTCGAGACTTCCGCTTACACGGTCTCTGGCAAGTCGCTCACGTTTACCACGGCGCCTGCGAACGGCAAGGCGGTTAAGGCCATTTACCATTACTTCGACTAAATTCAAAATGGAGTAGCTATGGCTCGATACTATGGGACGATTGGTTTTGCCAACGGGTCTGTTGAGACTAGCCCTGGTGTTTGGGACGAAGTGATGGTTAAGCGTCAATATTATGGCGACGTGACTCGTAACAATCGTCGGCTTCAGTCTGGCGAGCACGTAAACGACAACATCACAATCTCGAACGAAATCAGCATTGTGTCGGACCCCTATGCTCTCCAGAATTTTCACGCCATCCGCTATATTTCGTGGATGGGGACGAATTGGAAAGTTTCAAGTGTTGAGGTCCGGTATCCGCGACTAATTCTTAGTATTGGAGACGAGTACCATGGACCGACGGATTAATCTTCAGGAGGAGCTCGTCGATTTGGCGGGCTCCTCTTATCGAGTATATTTTCAGCCTCCGGAAGGAACGCAAATTAGGTATCCATGCATTGTGTGTGGACGCGCTGGTGTCGATTCAAAATATGCAAACAATCATGTGTATCGATTTACTCAACAGTACCAAATTACGGTGATTACTCGTGAATTTGACTGTCCTCTTCCGAAGGAAATACTTGAACACTTTCCGATGTGTCGTATAGATAGGTCTTTCGTTTCTGACAACATGTATCACCATGTGTTGACGCTTTTTTATTAATGGAAGGGATCCATAATGTCTAAGTTAGTTTGGGATGCCGTTGGCGAGCATCGTTATGAGACCGGCGTTGACCACGGCGTTCTGTACCAGGTCACCAATGCCGGCAAGTATTCCAACGGCGTTGCTTGGAATGGTCTCACCAATGTTTCCGAGTCTCCGTCTGGTGCAGAGGCCCAGAAGCAGTACGCCGACAACATGAACTACCTGACTCTGTATTCTGCGGAAGAGTTTGGCGCTACTGTTGAGGCGTTTACTTATCCCGATGAGTTCGAGCAGAATGACGGTTTCGCAAGCCCGGTTAAGGGCATGCGCATCGGTCAGCAGACTCGTAAGGGTTTTGGTCTTTGCTATCGTACCAAGATTGGTAATGACGTTGCTGGCGACGACTACGGTTATAAGCTGCATCTGATTTATGGTTGCCGTGCCGCACCGTCCGAGCGCGGTTACGCCACCATCAACGACTCGCCCGAGGCCATCACGTTCTCTTGGGAGCTCAGCACCACGCCTGTTCAGGTTCCCGGCTATGAGCCGACTTCTCAGATCACCATTCCTTCGACCGACTTTGAATCGACCGAGGAGAAGGCGAAGCTCGCTCTTCTCGAGGAGGTTCTGTTTGGTACCGATGGTGAGGGTCAGGCAACGGGTACCGTTCCTACTCTGCCTCTTCCCGAGGTTGTCGAGAAGATTCTTGATGGCACCATTACCACTGTTGAGGCTGCTCTCGCTGCTTAATTCAAAATGGTAAGTGATTGGCTCGGGTTGGCCGCCGAGGGGAACGATTCCTGTATAGGACGGGGAATCCGGTCGGGAGCGTGGGGAAGACCGACTTAACGAGTGCTCATTTCGCGTGGGAGGCTTTGCAGAGCGCTCGGGACGTAGCTAGGACAAAGCCACTGGAGCGGCAAGGCGGGGCGCCGCTCCAAGATTTGGGGGTGTGGCGGAATGGCAGACGCAGGAGACTTAAAATCTCTCGACTTTAGTCGTGAGGGTTCGAGTCCCTCCACCCCTACCATACGGCCGCATAGCATAGCGGTTAGTGCAGTCGGCTCATAACCGATTGGTCGTAGGTTCGAATCCTACTGCGGCCACCAACAAACCAACAAGAAAGGACAGACATGATTAAGTGGCCTATTACTTATACCGATTATAACGGCGAATCCCATACCGAGGACTTTTATTTCAACCTGAGTAAGGCCGAGCTCATGGAAATGAATTTTGATGCAAACGGCGCATACGCTGAATACCTTCAGCGTATGGTAGATCAAAGGGACGCGGTTAAGCTCGGCGCAGAGTATAAGCGTATCATTCTTAAGTCCTATGGCGAGAAGTCTGCTGATGGGCGTCGATTCGTTAAGTCTAAGGAGCTTGCCGAGGCTTTTGAGCAGAGTGAGGCTTACGTCGAGCTTTACATGGAGCTCATCGCGGATCCCGATAAGATGACCAAGTTTATTGAGGGTGTTATGCCCAAGGTTCCTTCCGATGACAAGCCTGCTCTTGAGAATCACATGAGTCTCGTATAAGAGGGTGATTGGGGTGCTCCGTATCACGGTGCCTGCGCGAGAGTTTTACGACGAATCTACTGAAGAATTTGTCGAAATTAAAGAGCAGACTTTGGTTATGGAGCACTCTTTGATTTCGATTTCAAAATGGGAAGCAAAGTGGAAAAAGCCATACCTTTCCGAAGATGTGAAAAAGACCGATGAAGAAGTACTCGATTATTTACGTTGTATGACGGTATCACCATCAAATGTCGACCCACTTGTTTATCGCTCTCTTTCAAAAGAAAACATAGACGACATAGCTCGTTATATTCGCGACTCAATGACCGCTACGACAATAACTAAATTCGGTCCTTCTGGGGGCAGAAAAGAAGTTTTGACTAGCGAGTTGATATATTACTATATGATAGCGCAGAACATACCCGTTGAGTTTGAAAAATGGCACATAAATCGTCTTATAACTCTCATCGAAGTGTGCGCCATAAAGAATGATCCAAACCCAAAGAAGATGAGTAGATCTGCAATTTCCAAGCAGAATAGGGCGTTGAATAAAGCTCGTCGCGCTAAGTATGGAACAAGAGGGTGAGATAGGACCTTACATGTCCAGCATGATTACGGTTACATCATCGGGCGACTTTAATAAAACATTTAAGTTTTTACAAGCCATAAAACGCAAAGAAATCTACGATATTTTGGACGAATACGGTAGAAGGGGTGTCGAAATACTTTCTTCTAACACGCCCGTTCGAACTGGAGCAACCGCGTCTTCGTGGGGTTATTCGAAGACTGTCACGGGGCAGAGTATAACCATTGAATGGTACAACACACGCCTTGCTATGGATGGAAGAACTCCAGTTGTCGTTCTAATTATTAAGGGACACGGAACTCGTACCGGTGGATACGTTGCTCCGAATGATTTTGTGACCGAACCAATGCAAGCACTCTTCGAAGAAGCCATTGACGCTGTTTGGAAGGCGGTGAATTCGTTATGAGCTCAACCGATGAACGCATAGTTTCTTTGAAATTTGATGATTCTGGCTTTGCTGCTGGTGCAAATAAAGCCATTGGCATACTGGAGAAATTGTCTTCTGCATTAACGTTTAAGCACGGGACAGACGGTATCGAGGCAATACGAAGAAGTAGCAATCAATTCAACATGAATGGCGTATCTGCCAGTATCGATATTGTCTCATCGAAATTCGGAGTATTCCAAGAGTTTGTCACCGGTATATTTCGAAGGCTTGGTGAGCGAGCTGCCGATTTTGGGTTAAATCTCGCAAAATCGGTCACGATAAAACCTATCACCGATGGCTTTTCTGAGTATGAAACCCAGATGCGGTCGATTCAGACCATATCCGCAAATACCGGTCTCACTGGTGAGAAAGGTATAGCCACAATCAACAAATCTTTAGATGAGTTGAACGCATACGCGGATAAGACAATTTATAACTTCTCCGAAATGACCAGAAACATCGGTACTTTTACCGCGGCTGGAGTAGACCTTGACACTTCAACGAAGGCAATTCAAGGTATTGCAAATTTGGCAGCTGTTTCTGGTTCAACATCGCAGCAGGCGTCTACCGCGATGTATCAGCTTTCGCAAGCGTTGGCATCCGGAACAGTTAAACTCCAGGACTGGAATTCGGTAGTTAACGCTGGTATGGGCGGTAAGGTGTTCCAGGAAGCACTGAAACGTACAGCTCGTGCTCACGGAATAGCCGTCGACGATATGATCAAAAAGAACGGATCATTTCGAGAGTCGCTTAAAGAAGGCTGGGTTACATCAGAGGTTTTAACGGATACGCTTCAACAGCTTACAATTTCATATGATAAAGTTGGCGATGCTTCATATAAAGCGGCATATCAGAAGCTTTTGGATGCTAATTATTCCGAAAAAGATGCGGAAGAGATCCTTAAGTTGGCAAAGAATGCCGAAGAAGCGGCAACGATGGTCCGAACTTGGACACAGCTTTGGGAAACTGTTGGAGAGGCACTCGGATCTGGATGGGCAACTAGTTGGCGCATCATTGTTGGCGACTTTAACAAAGCGACAGAGTTTTTTACGTGGGCAAGTAATGAACTATCAGATATTATTAACAAATCGTCGGAATCGCGCAATAAGTTCTTAACCGACTGGGCCGAGGCTGGCGGACGTCAAGGCGTAATAGACATAATTAAGAACTCGTTTGAAGCGCTCAGAAAAGTCGTTTCGTCTGTTTCTAATGCGTTCAAAGAGGTTTTTGGTGTTGCCAATGGTTCGGAAGCTGGGTCGTTTATAGCCAAATTGGCTGAATTAAGTAAGAAATTAATTCTAAGCGATAAAGCTGCCAACTACCTATCCGGAACTTTCAAAATAATATTTGGACTCTTGAAGAGAGGACTCGGAACTCTCAAATCGGTTACAAAGTATCTTGGAAGTTTGCTTGGGGCGATTGTCAAGGGTTTGCAAAAGGCAAATGCGTTTAGACGGCTTACTAGAATCGCCGACACGTTTTTAACGAGTTTCGGGAAAATTATCCATGCGATCGGGAGCGCTTTTACCGAAACATTTAAGATTACCGATAAAACATCTGGCATTTTTAGCGGATTCATAGGACGAGCACTACGACTACTCGAGAGCTTTGCAAAGTCGTTAAGCGTTACGGATTCGTTTGCGCAAGGTCTCCATGATACGTTTAAGTCATTATTCGATGGTATTAAAAGCGGAGAGAATCCGATAAAGACCTTTGGTGATTTCTTATATCGCTCCATATCTGGCGCTTTTGAAAAGGTTAAAGGATTCAACGTCACAGAGTGGCTTTCCAAAAGCTTTTCGGCAATCGACTTTTCTCAGGTTTTTGCCGGTGTCGGAACCGTGTTTCTTGGCATAACATTTACCGACATTATTAATAAAATTAGCGAATTCGTAGAAGAGCTAAAGAAGCAGGACGATAAAGCGAGCCCGTTTAAGAAGATAAACGATGTTCTCGATGGTCTCGGAGGGGCAATAGGTGATTTTCAAGAGAAAATCAAAGTAGATAAGATTAAGGAAATCGGTAAGGCAATAGGCATTTTAGCGGCATCACTTTTATTGCTATCGCTAATTCCACAAGAAAAAATAGGATCCAGTCTTGTTGCCTTGGCCGGAGCAATTGGCGAAATGTTTATCGCAATCCAGCTGTTTTCTTCGTTTGGAAAAGTGAAGAAGATAACTGTGTCGGCGGTGCTTATTTCTTTGGCCGAAGCGCTTCTTGCGATATCGATAGCTATGAAAGTTATGTCGACACTTAGTTGGGAAGGTATTGCAAAGGGTCTTGTTGGCGTTGGATTCTCTCTACTAGCCTTGACGACGGCGTTGAACTTTATGCCAAAAAAGGGCAAGTTGTTCTCCGCATCAAAGGCAATTAAACGCATGGCAACATCTATATTATTGCTGTCGATATCGATGAAGATTATTTCTACGATTAGTTGGGAAGGCATCGCCAAGGGGCTTGTCTCTGTGTGCACTTTGCTGGCGGCGCTTACTATAGCGGTGAATAACATGCCCGATAAGGGGAAGTTGTTCAGATCTGGTGTCGCTATATTGTTAATTAGTGCATCTTTGGTGGCGTTGTCTCTTGCTATTGCCGTTTTATCAACCGTGAGTTGGGAAGGTATTGGTAAGGGTCTTATCGCTATTTGCGTTTCGCTGGCCTCCCTTACAGTAGCGCTTAATAACATGCCAGACAGTGGTCGACTGTTAAGCTCCGCGGTCGCCATTGTTTTGATTAGCGCTGGGTTAATTGGTCTGTCTTTAGCGGTAAAGGCATTGGGAAGCGTTGGATGGAGCGGAATTGGCCAAGGACTTGTGTCAATATGTGTTCTTTTGGCGGCTTTGACAATAGCGCTTAACAATATGCCAGATAGTGGAAAGTTGCTATCTTCCGCTATTTCCATACTGATAATTAGCGCAGGATTGATGGTATTATCTAATGCTATAGTGGCACTGTCTTCGTTGTCGTGGGAAGGGCTTGCGAAAGGCCTAGTCGCTGTTTGTGTTTCCCTTGCGGCGCTAACAATAGCACTTAACCTTATGCCGGACAGCGGCCGATTGCTTAGCTCTGCGGTTGCCATCTTGATCATTAGTGCTGCATTTAGTTCTTTTGCTGGCGTAATTACTAGTCTTTCAAAGCTTAGCTGGGAAGGTATCGCAAAGGGGCTTGTCACAATCGCCAGTTTAATGGTAATTTTGGGTGTTGCGTTGTATGCCATGCAGAGTAACTTAACCGGCGCAGCTTCAATCTTTATATTAGCGGCCGGAATAAGCACACTCGCCAAAGCAATTAAAACAATCGGCAAATTACCAATTCCGGTTATTATTACAGGAATTGTTGGACTTGCGGCCGCCGTTGGTGTACTTTGCCTGGCTGCATATTTAGCAAAGCCGGCGATACCGTATTTGGTTGCGATAGCTGTTTCTTTGGCTGTAATAGGAATAGCCGCGCTTTCAATTGTCGATGCCGTTTCTTCGGCAACAAAAGTTCTATCCGATCTGGCTGGTCCGGCTATCGAGGCTGGCGCGAATTTGATAAACGGCCTGGCCGAAGGTGTGATGGCATATGGCGGTAAGCTAATCGATACCGCCCTAGCGGCTGGAAAAGCGTTCTGGCAGTCGATATGTGATTTCTTCGGCATCCAGTCTCCTTCGACATTAATGGCAGAGGTTGGTAGAAACATTGTTCAGGGCCTAATTAACGGCATAGGTGAGCTTCTTGGCTCTCTGGCTACCAAGGCGTCTGAAATCGGAACCTCTGTAATAACGGGTATGGGGGACTTTGCTTCGAAAATAGCAACCAAGGCTACCGAAGCAAAAGACAAGTTTATTGAGAAGCTTAATGCGATCAAGGACGATGCAATAGAGTCTGGGCGAAACGCTATTCAGGGATTCCTTGATGGAATAGGCGAAAAGATATCGGAGATTGCCACAAAGGCCCAAGAGATGGCTACGTCGCTTATCGACTCAGTTAAGTCATTTCTCGGTATTCAATCACCATCGACTGTTATGGCTGATATTGGGCGCAACGTTGTCCAAGGCCTTATTGATGGTATTGGGGAATTACTTGGAGATCTCGGGACTAAGGCTGCCGAGATTGGAACCGCCATAGTAAACGGCGTCGGTGGTTTCGTTGGTGGCCTTGCAACAAAGGCTAAAGAAGGGCTTGGCGGGTTCTTAGGGATATTTACCGGAGGAGCTGGTTCGGCAGAATCTGCTGGTGCACAAGTTGGCAATAGCGCTGTTAGTGGCATGGACACGCTTGCAAGTAATGCTGCCGCCAAGGGTGTTAATGGTGTTTTAGCGTTAGCGCAAGGATTGGCGAGCGGATCTCAAAACGTTAGCAAAGCCGCAGGTTCATTGAACAGTACCGCAGTTAAAGCCGTAAACGCAATGGCCGCCGGCATGAGGAAGTCTGCGACTGACGCAACTCGTGGAATGATATCTTCGTTAAGAGCGGGTGTTGGTGCTGCCAGAAGTGCTGGCGCTGCACTTGCTTCCGGCGCCAAATCTGGCGCGAGCGGCCATTCGTTGTATAACACCGGCAGTAACTTAGCGGCAGGATTTGCTAGAGGTATTTCCGGTGGAGCATCCGCGGCAATTAACGCTGCTGCAAGGCTCGCTGCTAATGCGATTAAAGCCGCAAAAGAAGCGCTTAAGATTAACTCTCCTTCAAAGGTATTCATTAGTATTGGTGGATCTGTTGGAGAGGGCTTTGTAAAGGGCATAAATAGGGGAACAAAGAGCGTAATTGACGCCAGCGAAAGTATGGCAAACGCCATTCCAGAAACGGTTAGTGATGCTCTTGGCTCTTTCAAAATAGACGTGGAAGATCTTCTCGAGACCGATTATAGCCCTGAGATAACGCCCGTTGTTAACGCCGCCAGTTTTAATTCTGGTGTTGATCGTCTTCACAAGGCATTTGGAGCCAGCTTTACCAACCTTTCCGTCGGCAATCTTAATTACGCCGGAGAGCTTTCCGCTAAGATTTCCGATTACAACGATCTTAATCGACAGGTGATTGACGCCATGTCGAACAATGCAATCGATTACAACCTTCTTGGCGCATCGGTTGCGAATGCGTTACTCCAATCCGGAGTCCATGTTGAAATCGACGGTGGTCGGCTCATGGGATATTTGGCCGGTGAGATTAAAGACGTTCGTCGAATGAATAGATAAGGAGTTAGCCATGGCTGAGCTCGAAGAAGGTACTTACTACGTTGTCTGCGTCGGTTCGGGCAAAGTCATGGAGACCAAGAAGGCTACGGATGAGCAAGGTAACAATGTCGATCAAAACACTAATGTCTATGGTGATGCCCAAATTTGGTCCGTTTCCGACCAAGGTAATGGATGGCAGTTTATTTGTTCTCTATCGAACAAAGCGCTAAATATTTATGGCGGAGTTGCTTCCGGCAAGAATGTTAACGTGTGGAGCGACAACGATACGGCTGCGCAAAGGTGGTCTATAGTTTCCGATGGCGGAACTTATACTTACAAGAATGTAAGTTATGACACCTATAAAATTCATCCGTACTCTAATGCTAATCTTTCGTTGGCAGTTCAAGGAAACTCTACCGCCGATCATGCTAACGTGTATATTTATACAAATGCCACATCGAATTACCAACGATGGGCGTTTGTTCCGGCTCCGGTACTCACGGAAAACGGGACATACTTTATATGCCCCGCAACAGACCCTTCACTAACGCTAGTTGTTAATTCCGGATCTACAGCAAACGGCGCAAACGTGCTCTTATATCCAATGCGAGATGTAAATCATCAGATTGCAAAAACTAGGGTTATGGATGAATCGTTTGAGACAAAAATTTATTTCTCTCATTCGAACAAACCGATAGAAGTTGCCCACGGAAGTGCTGCTGTTTCTGGTCGAAATGTTCAACAATGGGCATCGAATACGTCGTCGGAACAATTTTGGATTCCAACACAGCATGGAACCGTGAAATACGATGGTGAAACCTATCCGGCATATGTTCTCCGTGCTGTTGTAGGAGCCGGACTCGCTCTTGATACGAAAGATGGAAAGCTTAAAAGCGGAACAAACGTTCAAGTAAATACTCGAAACTGGTCTCAGACTCAGCGGTGGATATTTATTAAAACCGAACGTCTTGGTGAAACGCTTGAGAAACCTGGAGCAATTGAGCAAACGCAATTTACTAGGGAGGGTGTTGGCGACGTCGCAATAACCGGACTAACTTTCCGATCAAATGAAACGAAATTCCAAGCGAGATATATGATTCGTAGTTATACCGCGAATAGATCTTCTTATACCGATTCAAAATGGATGAATTTCGTTGACGATTCGACGTCTAGGTCTGGATGGGGTGACGCTTGGGAACCGACGTTTGAAGCGGCTCCATTAAACGGCGTTGTTACTATGCCGTTTTCAAAAACCGTAACCCTTGATGGCACCTATAAATCGGCAGATTTTATAGTTGAGGTTCGAGTCTATAGAGATAATTATACCGGATATAAAGCTCACGGTCCTATTGCCAGAACCACGGTTAAAGTTCTCCAAGTACCTACGCTAACTTTATCTCAGTATAAGTTTGCTTATGATGCTGGCAACGGTCGAATCGGAATCTATACCAAGTTATCTGATTCGCTTGGGGAGGGATGCTCATTCCTAAGGACTCGTATTCTTGGAGAGGATGGTGTTCCAATTAGCGAATGGGCAACTTCTTCTGGGGTGATATCCGGACATTACTTTGGGGATACGTTGGTTCGTCTTCCGATGATGATTGACGAAGCCGGGTCAGAACGAGCTGAAAATCTCTCATTAGAATATTCGATGCTTACTAAGGAAGGATTATCGGTTTCTGGAAGAATTCCGTTTACCCTTGTTTACGCATCGGAATCTAATTCTCTTAATGTGGACGAGATTAACGATGATTTGGTTGCTTCTGTTTCGGGAAATACCTTTACTTACGAGCATTGTTTCGTGGAAGTTCCGAATTTCGGAAGGGTTCGTTTGACGGAATGCCTAAAAACAAACTCTTCAAATGGAACTTCGTATTGGAAATGTCTCCCGCCTTTGAATCGAGACGTAAAAATAATCAAAATAGGTAGCGGTAATGGGACCGATTGGTCGTACATCACCAAAACGATTCGCGTTGACTCGCATTTATTCATTTGGAATTGGACCGACCAGGGTTCTACAGAAATTTACGACAGTTCGGCTTCAGTCCTCATTAATACCGATGCTCCGCCAGAGCAGACGGTTACGTATTCTTCTGCTGTTACAACAAATACGCCGTCGCAACGAGTTCGTCCCGTTGCTTTTGCGTCATCCGCAATAACAAGTGATTTGTCGGTTAAGGGTGTCGCGGTTGATGAGGGTGTTTTGTATCAGTCTGCTGGACCGATTCCAGACAGCACAAAACGAGATCGCGTGCTTCGTCTTTCTATCTTGAGTGGGCAAGGTATTCATCCTATTTACAGAACTCCATACGGCGATTGGGAGCAGGTTGTAATCGAGTCTGTCGACGTATCCAAGACCGAAATGTACCTTTCGAACGTGTCTGTTAATCAGCAAGCCGTGGAGGACTAGTTATGGATTGGTCTAACACAGGATATTCTCATGTTGTTGGCGTGAACGTCGTTCATCAAACTAATGTTGATAACGAACTGGGCTCTTTATCGGGAATTCAACTTAGCGGAATGACCATCACCGAAAACTACAACTCGGATAGTCGCGTTCAAGCAAAAGTTACTACTATTGTTAAAAGCGGACAGTCTGATGGATACATAAAGAACGCTCGCCTTCGAATAATTCTGTCCATTCCGGAGCGAGGATTTAACAAAGAATTAGTTACGGGATACGTATCAGACATCGATGAGAATTCAGAACGAGGATACACAAAGCGTCAATACACCATAGAGGGGACCATCTGGGGGCTTTTGGATCATAAAATCGCCACACCAATTACGATTGGGAAAGGGACGAAGATGGTCTCCATTTGGTCCTCTCTTATGAGTAGCCAGACCAAGATGCAATATTCGACGTCTGGCGCTCAGGACAAAGCATTTTTGAATACAATTTTATATGAACCTGGCGCGTCATTAGCTACTGTTTTGTTTGAGATTTCTTCTGGATACAATAGGATGGATGTTGACGGGCATGGAGTTGTTACTCTTAGGCCGTATACGGCGCCGTCAAAGAGAACGCCAACTCGAGTTATAGACTATAACGATCTAAAAGGTCTTGCTTTAGACGGTCTTGAGAAGAATGTGTCAGATTATAATTCTCCTGGTCGAGCCATTGTAACCGCGACTGTCTCAACGACTAAAAACAACAAAACGACGCAACAAGTTATCGCTGGTTACTATGATGCGCCGGCGAGTCATGCCACATCTATAGCAACCCGAGGATGGTTGAAGGCTCGAAGCGACGCCTATTCTGGAACTGCTGAAAATCCTTCAAAATCAGAACTAAACGACCTTGCTAAGAAGAACTGGGAAGATGCCCAAGATAACGGAATTCAGTATTCCGGTTCTAGCGTATTTAGGGACTACCATGCAGGTGAGGTTGTCACATTGGTAAAGCCGACCAATAACAACATCGACGCTCCTCTCGAAAGTCATAAGGTTCTGATTCAAACAGTAACTACAAACCTAGAGCACTTAACACAAGATTTGACAATGAAGGAGGTATAACGAGTTGAATAAGTTCGAATCGGCTAGCATATTAGCCGGAATGTCTCCAAACGAAGAGCCTCAAGTTTCCGAACCAACAAACCTTCATGTCATAACCGGAGAGGTTGTTGCAAATTCTGAAAATGGAACGGTTTTAGTGTCTATGGATGGATTGGTGTTTTCTGAAGACGACACCCAATACATCGAAATGGACACTATTGGCGGTCTTGAAGAAGGCGACGAAGCGACCATAATTTTGGCTGGTGAGACCGGTTCGTCGATGACCCCTCTAGCGATAGGCTCGACTGGGTCTGTCGATAGGTTAAGTGCTAGAGTTATTGAAACCGAGCTGTTAATTGCAGACAAGGCCGATATCGAAGACCTTGAAGCCGCGACAGCTCGTATTGGTGACCTTGAATCCGATCATGTTAGTGTTGATACGTTGGAAGCCGCGACGGCTCGCATCGAGACTCTTGAGGTCGACCACGTATCTGTCGCGGATTTCGAGGTTGAGCAGGCCAACATCGACACCCTGCAAGCGGCCACTGCGGACATTGACACCATCAGGGCTAACTCGGCCAAGGTGCAGAATCTCACGGCGGCACAGCTTGAGGCAGACCATGCCACAATCGGAACGCTCGACACTACTTATATGCATGCCGACATGGCGAATGCTGACGTGGCGTGGATTCAGAACGGCACCATCAAGAACGGCGCGATTGTCAGCGCGATGATTAACGACGTGAGCGCAAACAAGCTCACCGCTGGCACAATCAACGGCTCAGTCATCAATGTTACAAACCTCAACGCAGACAACATCACCGCTGGCACCATCAATGGTCAGAGAATCGGAACTGGCAGTCTCTCTCTGGACAAGCTTTCCGAGGACGTGTACACCGAGTCCGAGGTCAACACCATCGTTGATGGCCTTAACGACCGAATCGACGGCGCAATCGAGACCCACACTGGAACGGCTGTGCCTACGCTGAACAACTCTCCAGCAAGCTCGTGGAACACCACTGCGCTCAAGGACGAGCATGTTGGCGATGTGTACTATGTTGTGAACTCGCAGTCCCAGCAGAATGGATATTGTTACCGATTCACCAAGAGCGGAAGCACCTACTCTTGGCAGCTCATAAAAGACAGCGACGTTACCGCAGCCCTCTCGCGCCTCACCACGGCAGAGGGCAAGATTACCTCGATAGAGTCGTTCGACAGCACCGTGTCAAGCTTCATGACCAACACAGACTCAGAGCTTACCAGCGTGAAGTCGAGAGCGACGAGCCTTGAGACTAGAATGACCGATGCTGAGGGTGATATTTCCGAAAAGGTTGACACATCCACCTTCAACACCTTGTCCCAGACGGTCGATGGCAATAGCGCGTCAATCACGTCGATGAGCACGGTCCTCTCGAACAACGGACTGACAAGCTCTACGAACATCACCAACACCGTAAACACCGTTTCGCAGACGGCATCGGGTAACAGCTCCAAGATTACTCAGCTGACAACCACGCTAGGAACAAACGCAGACGGCACCACAAAGGCTGGAGACGTCATGCATCGGACTAGCGCCATTGAGCAGGACGTAAACAGCTTTAAAACAACAGTTAGCGAGACGTATGCCACCAAGACGGAGCTGGACGAGACCGTAGACAACCGGGTCGTTGTTGATGGAGAGTTTCTTTACCGCACCACAGGCGGCGAGCAGGACGTACCGAGCGGGAGAGCCACCGTGCAGTCCATCAAGGGCAACACGCTGGTGTGGAACCAGATTTACCCGAACGAGAACTACAGTGGCGGCTCATCAAGCACTCGCACTAGGAACTTCGACGCTAGCACTGGCGTCCTCACAATCACCAATGCTGAGGTACCGACGAGCAACACGGCCATGAACACGTCAAACGCCTTTACCCTTATAAGCGGGCATAAGTATTACTTCCCGCAGTTTTTCATAGAGGATGTAACCAGTAGGCCAGAAATCTACCTGTACAGCACGACCTCAGCCGCTAGGATACAGGATGCGCCGATCTTCTTGTATTCAGGCGCTTCCGAAGAGGCAATAGTCGTCAGGCTGCTTTTCCGAGCCAACACCGTCACAGCCACATGGACGTATTACATGCAGCTCTTCGACCTCACCGCCATGTTCGGTGCGGGCAACGAGCCGTCCACCGTGGCGGAGTTCGAGGCCCTGTTCCCCGAGCCGTACTACCCCTACGACTCCGGCTCCCTGCTCCCCGTGCGCATGGAGGGCGTGGAGACGGTGGGGTTCAATCTGCTTGACTTGTCAAGTCCTCGGTTCGGCGGCAACTACAACAGGGCGGTCGGGGCGTCTATGAAGGGAAACCCTAGCAATGTCTTTGGCGAGAACCCGTGTACCCTCGTCGTTACCTCGGCTTGGGGTGGCGTCACCTACGTCGCAGAAGTTTTAAGCGGGCAGAGATACCACTCCCAGAGTACGTTCGCAGCGGGCACCTCTGGCAACGCCAGAGTCACCGAGTACTTGCTCGACTCGGAGTTCAAGGTGACTCGACGTCTAGGAAACTACAGCCAGAATTACACAATCAGCCACGACATCACAGTGCAAGATGGCGAGCGGTACTATGCCATATCCTACTTGCTCTCAGCAGCAGGCACTATGACGCTGACTGACACCATCCTCAACTTCAGCGGCCCACGCAACGGCACCTACGAGCCGCACTGGCGCAGCGAGCGTGCAATCCCCGCGTCCACGTACTTCCCTGACGGCATGCGCAGCGCTGGCAGCGTGCGCGACGAGCTGACGACTGACGAGCTGGTTACGCGCGTGGGAGCTGTGGACTTAGGGACGCTGACGTGGACGTATGAAACGAGTGGTACCGTGCCGTTCTTCCGCTCAAAGCTTCCAAGTGATTACGCAACCCCAACGACTGCTGGAATTGACAACCTAGAGTGCGCCAAGTATGAAGCAGGTCCTTCCGCCACTAGAGGCTGGTACGGCAGCAACGAGCGCGATAAGACCGTCCGCCCAATTTACGGTCAAAACTACAATGTAGGCGTGCAGGACAGCACATACACCGATGCAGAAGCTTTCAAGACTGCGATGAGCGGTGTGATGCTCCACTACGAACTCGCCACACCCACGATCATGACTATCGACCAGCCGCTGAACATGACGTACCGGGCTGAGTCTGGTGGCACGGAGCGAATCATGGTGGACGCGACGCTCGCCGTGCCGCAGAGCGCGCCGGCTCCGATGTCAATCCAGTACGGAATAAACATCTACGAGACGGCCGCAGAGGACGCGCTGAGAACGGCATCCATCGAGTCCCGCGTCACCACGGCGGAGTCAACTATCGAGCAGCACGGCGCATCCATCGCCTTGAAGGCTAACAGTGCAGACGTGTATACCAAGAGTGGTGTGGACGGCCTTATCTCGACTGAGGTCACCAATCGCAACGCGGCAATCACGGCGAAGGCAAACGAGATTGCGTCCACCGTTTCACAGACCTACACCACCAAGGAAGAGTTCGAGAACTTAGAGATTGGCGGGAGGAACCTGCTGCCGACTGTCGAAGTATGGGAAAATGGAACGTGGAACTCAGCCACTGGTGTTCATTCCAACCGTAACACTAGGATTAGAAGTTCTAAAGATGGATGGTACATTACGATAGAGCCAAGCGAAACGTATGTTCTTAGCCGACACTCCATAAGCGATAGTAAAACGTATCATGCAGTGTTGTACGCATACGATTCAAGCGGTTCTTATGTGAGTACCGACAGTGTCACTGCATGGATAACCGAGTTCCCATATTCATATGAACCTAAGACTGCCACTAGGCTTGAGGTTGGTATAAGGAATAGCAAAGATAGCGCCGTAGAAGTTTCAGAGGCTAGCATAGCAAGATTCAAACTCGAAAAGGGCAACAAGGCAACCGATTGGACTCCTGCTCCAGAGGACATCGAGACACGCGTATCGTCGGCAGAGTCTAGCATCACCCAGAACGCCAACAACATCGCGCTCAAGGTGAGCGAGAGCGACGTGACGGGCAACTACGTAGTTGGCAAGATTAACCTGAACTCTACCACCGCAACTATCGCTGCCCAGCATATTAACCTCCAAGGAGCAGTTACCATCTCGGACCTTGCGAGCGACGCAAGTACGGCACTTGCAGATGCCTCCAAGACCGCCACATCCTACGTCACGGAAATCACGGGCCAGAACGGCATCATGGTTCATCCGTCCACGGACGATGACACGGGCGTGCGCATCACGAGCGACGTGGATATCCGTCAGGACAACGCGAGCATCGCAAACTTCGGGGCGCTTGACAGTAACAACAACCCGACCGCGCGTGTGGGAAAAGCGGATGACTACCACGTTGCTATCGACACCGACTCGCTCGACGTGATGGACGGAACGACCACGCTGGCGTCATTTGGCTCGGAAGTCCTTATCGGCCCGACCAACGACAACCACATCGAAATCGGAACCATGACGAACGGGAACAAGGGATTAGCCCTCGGCAATCAAAGTGGCTATGAGCTTGAGATTACCCCAAGGGAGTTCTTCTCTCCGTGGTCAGCCACCCCATTCACGTTCCTCATGCAGGGTGGCAATCAGCAACTCGACTTCGCAAATAGTGGCGTAGAAATCTGGGCGCTTGGCGACCCCGTCGAGAGTAATTATGCGAAGGCAATCCTGAAGCTCAACGCGAGGATTGCCACCGCAAATCAGGTCGGCTCGTTCACGTTCCAGACGAACGCCGGGAGCAACACGTGGTCAACTCCCGCCGGCACAATCCTGTGGTCTGGTACCGGCTGGCACATGACGGCGGGCCACACCGCGAACCTCTCGCATAACGTTTCGACCTGCCCCACGGGCATCGTGCTCCACTTTCAGCCCTGCACAAGCTCTACCGTCCAGAATTATAACCATATCTACCACTTCGTACCGAAGACCCACGTGGCCTCCTACAACGGCGCGGGCATCGTGGTCCATCTCGGCAACCCCGACTTCTCAAACATAGCGTCGAAGTACCTATACATCAGCAACGACCACATCACGGGCAACAACACCAACAACACCACTGGGACGAACAGCGGCATCACGTATAACAACGCCGCATGGGTCATGACACAGGTAATCGCAGTCTAAGGAGGAGTAATGGCTTATCTGACAATCGAGCTAAAGACCAATGATCAAGGCGGCACTTCAGCAGAGGTGCTGTACACGGGCGTCGACCTCAAGGTGGCCGAGCAGAAATACTACCAGACGCTCGCAACCGCCGCGACCAGCGAACGCCCCCGACATGCATGTGTCATCCTCGACTCTGACGGCATGACCATGGCGCAGCGCTCCTACGTCACTGAGCAAGAGCCCGCAACCGAATAATTTATATTTAGAGAAAGGCTAACTATGGAAGTAGACTGCAAAATTCCAG
>Ga0326511_10000737_pt1 | contig 28519 bp, 23 predicted proteins | sample 0_2496_0518_D_FD_203701 | JGI IMG/M metagenome (GOLD analysis project Ga0326511, IMG submission 203701) | Bovine rumen microbial communities from UC Davis, California, United States - 0_2496_0518 | ecosystem: Host-associated > Mammals > Digestive system > Stomach > Rumen | place: USA...
TGGGTCATACCATCTATGATGTCTACGCCTAACTCCTGTTGCTGGTATATTTTTTAGCTGATTTTTAGTTCTCTTATTTTTCTTAATTAGGTCATTTATCTTATCCCCATATTTATTATCTATTTCTTGCTTATATCCATCATCTCTAAAATACCTACGCCAGTCTATAGCGTTTCCATCATCATCAAATCTACCCCACCAAGTTTCATCTGGCCTTTTGCTACTAGGATTTGTTTCATCCACACTTTGATTGTCATCGAATTCCAACTTGATAACATTAGGGTGTTCATTTGAAAAATACCATTGTCCTACTCTGTAGAATTCTTTAGGCCCATATTCATTGCCATTTTCATCATTACCAAGAACAGAAACTTGATATTCATTATATAATCTAGGAAAACCAGAACCTATCTCTATAAAACAATATTGTCCAATGTAGTCTTCAACATTAGAATCATTAATACCAAGTTTTGACACAATACTTTTAAAATCTTCAAGGCTACAAACAGTAATATTACTTTTTTCAGCAATATGATTTATTTCATTTGTGCTGTTTTCGAGTATTATTTTAACTGACTCTTTGATTAACTTATGGAGGTCAGATTCTGTAAGTCTAACTATTTGTCTCATAATCCTATTTTCATTTTTTTCCCACTCGTAATCTGCTCTATCTGGTTCAATAAACTTATCAGGATTATAGTCTATTTCACGTTTTCTTGGCTTCTGGGACTTTTTCGCCCTCAAACCCTTCTCATACTCTACCATATCAGAAAAAGCCTTTGTAAGAGCAGTATATACACTCTGGTCATACCCAATGATACCACCAGCATGTTTAAGACTGTACCCAGCCTCTTTCGCAAAGTGCATAATCGTCTCATTTGAGAACTTTATACCCCTTGTCGTTCTGAAATTTTGTTTAATCCTATTTATCGTCCAAATCATATAGATAAATATTTTTTAATTGCAAAAATTTGTTTTTTATAAAAATTTAACATATATTTGCAAAAATAAAGTGATGGTGCTGAAATTGTACCTTTAACTTTAGTAGATTAACAACTTAACAAATTTTTTATGTTTAAACAAATTACAACAGAGGTCGTTAATACTTTTCTTGAAGGACATGACCCTATGGAACGCATTATTACCATCGAATGCGACTACCAAGAAGATAAGGTAAGTATTATTTTTATCAACGACAAAGGAGAAAAAAGGGTCAAATTAGATGATTTTAAACCATTTATCTGGTGTAAAAACAGTGCTGCAATAAGATTGTTTGGTGGTGATAGAAAGACTATTGCCATGAAAATGAAGCAATATGGTATCCATTGTAAAAAATTAGCAACATCAGAAAATGAAACAAATGTAAGTGATAGACTTGATACTGGTTATAAGTATATGTTCTATACTACAACTAGGATGAGCTATCAGAAATTTCTCAATTTCTTTAAAGAAGGTGGTGTGCCAGTCCACGAAACCAAGAAAAAGGGGCAGGAGGCACAATCAAACCGTGAATACATGGCTGTAACCCCAGTAGAGCAGTACATGATTGAAACTGGTAAAAGACTCTTTAAAGGATATGATAACTACAATGAACTTAATAGACTTACGTTCGACCTTGAAACACAGGGTCTTAATCCTCGTGTGCATAGAATTGAACAGATTGGTATCCACACCAATAGGGGATATGATAAGATATTGTCTGTTGAAGGTGGTACAAAGGAAGAACTTGATGATTGCGAAAGAAGACAAATTGAGAATTTCATTTACATTCTTTCTCTCCTAAAGCCTGACACTGTGGTTGGTCACAACTCAGAAAACTTTGACTGGGATTTCCTAATTGTAAGATGTGAGGAACTTGGACTATCATTCAAAGACCTTAGTCTAAAGTATTTCAAACATCCTATTTTCAAGAAACAAAAGGAAGCGGTATTAAAACTTGGTGGTGAAGTTGAATACTACAAGCCTACTGTTATGTGGGGACATATCATACTTGATTCTTTGCATGCTGCAAGAAGAGCACAGGCACTTGATTCAAATATGAAAAAATCTAACTTGAAATATGTTACGAAATATCTTGAATTAAAGAAGCCAAACAGGGTTTATGTTCCTGGTGATAAGATTACTAAAACTTGGGCAATAAATGAAAAGGTTTTCGGTTTCTCAGATGAAGATGGCGACTGGTATAGAGTAACTGAAAATAAACCATTAATCCCTGGTTATGAGTTAGTATCTGGTAGATACATCGTTGAAAGATACTTGCTTGATGACTTGTGGGAAACAGATAAGGTTGAAGACAAACTTAATGAATCTAACTTCCTAGTTGGTAAGATGTTGCCGACAACATTTGGTAGGGCTTGTACTATGGGTACTGCTGGTATATGGAAACTCATCATGCTTGCATGGTGTTATGAAAATGACCTTGCTGTACCAGCTGCTGCACCTAGCAAGAGATTTACAGGTGGTCTTTCAAGACTATTGAAGACAGGATTTGTTGATAGAATTGTGAAGTTGGACTACAACTCGTTGTATCCTTCAATTATCCTTACATGGCATGTATCAACCCCTATCGATGTTATGAACGTCATGCTTTCATTCCTTGAATATATCCTTACGCAACGTGAAAAATATAAGGATTTGAAAGCTGTGGCTGGTGATAAAGCTAAAGACCTTGAAAAACAACTTAAGGCTTATGAAGGTCAAGATGAGGCATTCAAAAAGAAACTTGCTGAAGAGATTCAAAAATGGAAGATTGAAAAGACTGGTAATGATAAAAAGCAATTACCTCTTAAGATTCTTGCAAACTCATTTTTCGGTTCTTATGGCGCTCCTAATATCTTCCCATTCGGTGATGTTATTGCAGCTGAGAAGACAACCTGTATTGGTCGTATGTCACTAAGATTGATGATTTATCACTTCACACAAATTGGATATACACCTATCGTAGGTGATACTGATGGTTTCAACTTCCAGATGCCTCCAGAGGATAAGTTTAGATATACTGATGAACACCCATACATAGGTAAGGGCTTAGGTAGAAATACTGAAAAGGGCAAATCATATACAAAGGTAGAAGCTGATGTAGCTGAATTTGAAGATTTATTTATGGCAAAGGCTTATAATGGCGGCATTAATAAAATGGGTCTTGGTATTGATGAATATTGTGATGCAACCATCAACTTTGCTAGAAAGAACTATGCTGACTTGATGCCAAATGGAAAGACTAAGAAGGTGGGTAACACCATTAAATCAAGAAAGATGTCTGGATATTTGGAGAAATTCATTGATGAGGGTGTAGACTTGCTTCTAAGAAATAATGGTTATAAATTCCTTTCAAATTACTACGATTATATCGAAAAGATTTATAACTATCAGATTCCTATCAAAGATATAGCATCTAAGGGTAATATCAAGAAAACCATTAAGGATTACATTGCAGATTGTAATACTCTTACAAAGGCTGGAAATAAGAAATCAAGACAGGCCTGGTATGAATTGGTTATCAAAGAGGGTATTAATGTAAACGTTAGTGATACCATCTATTATATCAACACTGGTACTAAAAAGGCTCATAGTGATGTTAAGCGTGTAACCCATTATTGGACATATGACGAAAAGGGTAATAAGATTGAGGTTACAAAGGAAGTTGAAAAGATATACAAAGAATATACTAAGAACATACCTAATGGTTCTAAATGCAAGACTAAAATAGAATTAGCAAAAGAAAACTATGGTAATAAAGCGTTTGAAGAGGATGAAATCATTCTTAATTGTAAACTAGTTCCAAACGAAATTCTTGATAAGGAAGAGGATGTACTTTGCAGTGAATATGAAGGTCTTGAATATAATGTTGAAAAATATATAGACCAATTCAATAAGAGAATTACTCCATTGCTGGTATGTTTCCATCCTGATATCAGAAACAAGATTATTATCACAGACCCTAAGGATAGAATGTACTTCACTGAAGAGGAATCAAAACTTGTGAGTGGCTATCCTAATAAGGAAGAAGACCAGGATACCTTTGAGGCTCTTATGACCCCAGAAAGAAAGGAAATAGAGTTCTGGACAAGTATTAATGAAGTTCCTCCATTTGTAAAAGAATGTAACATAGATTGGGATAAACTTGTTAGAGAATTTAAGGAAGAAAAAGAAAAGGAACAAGACATCTTATTCAAAGAGGAAAATGAAAAATATCTTAAGGCCCTTAACGAACTTACAGATAGCGATGTTTCCGAATTTGAAAACGAAGGTACACTACCTTCATCAATCGCATCAATTGTTACAATGGGTGCTGATTTAAGATTCTATTTCAAAAAAATTCCTAATATGTCACCTTCAACAGGTGGATATGTTTTCGATGATATATCAAGAGCATATGTAGAAACAAATGAAGGATAAAAAAGAAAAAAGAGGTTGGATTTCTCCAGCCTCTTTTTTTATTAATTAGCATAATCTATCTGGTTGTCTTACATTGTTCATATAATTGTAACCAGATGCATCACCTGCTTCGTCTGTCTTGTAGTTAGTGTTATAAACCTCATAGCCTTGTTCGACCATTGTAGAAACTTCACTAGATTCAGCTGGGCCATAATATTTACCGCAATTCCACTCGTTGCTTAGATATACACCATGCCATTTAGAATCATATCTATATGCTGGGTTGTATTCTGTTGTGTCAACAATTCTAAGTACGTTAGTGTCTGTGAACTCTGGCTGTCCAGCCTCGATTGTTTGTCCTGTGAAGTCCTTAATGAACATATCCTCAGCGGTCATACCCTGTCCTTCAAGTTCAGTGTTACCACGAGACAATCTAACATCAGCCTTCAAGTGCTTGTTGTTATAAACCTTTTCAATCCACATGTGAGTTGAAACAGTATCACTACCAATCATCAACTCATCAAGGTCATCTCTCAAGTCCTCAAGAGTGTTGTTAAGAAGTTCATCAGCATTCTTAAGTGATGTAGCACCACTAATGTATCTACCATCGAGTGATGGCTGATAAGTACCATCTGTATTCAAACCAGCTCCAAGCTCAATGTTATCAACCTCTGTCTGAAGGTCATTAACATGACCAGAAAGTTGGCCAATGTTGAACTCATTAATAGTAACTCTATCAGCAGTCTCCTTAATTGCAGTATCAAGTATTGCATCAGCCTGCTTGAATGTTGTAGCGCCACTTATATACTTAGTACCCTCACTTGGTTCATATCTTGTACCTGCGCCACAAGGATTAATGCTGTGGTCAATTGTTATGCCAAGATAATTGTTTTCAAGTGTAAGAATTTCACTAGTATTACATTCAGTCTTTGAAGAAACAATCTCTAAATTATCCTCTACAGCCTCAGTGTATGAAGATGCACTCTTAATTGCTCTGTCGAGTAAGTAATCTGCATGGTTAAGTGATGTTGCAGTTGTAATATATTCAACACCAGCAAGTGGGGCATATGTGAAGCCACTACCACACTCCTCACTTACTTCAGCACCGAATATCTGCTTTTCAATAACCTTAACCTCATTACCAACACACTTTGCCTTCTGCATTGCACCATTCATTATCTCAGATGATACATACAAACCGTTTGAGTCGATTGTAAGGGCATTGTCAGCCAATGGAGAAATAATAGCATAAGCACTAAGTTCGTCTGGAGAATCACCAGTTACGATTCTCTTCTCAAGATGTATAGCACTATTACTTGATGGGTCTTTCACTGTCCAGTCATTGAACAACTGACCAACTGGAATATCAATAGTGTGAGTGTTTCCTGCACCGTCATGATAAGTAATAACAAGCTTTCTATTAGCTGCATCGTAAACGATACTATCAATCAAGCTACCTACAGTGTTAAGCTGAATTGGTGTTTGAGAGCCATTAGATGTCTCAAGCCAGATAGTATTTCTAGCACTATCATATGCAAGATTAGCAGTTGCATAAAGACCGCCACTACCAGTTTTAATAAGGTTATCACCTTCCTGAATAACTACAACACCACTAATCTTCTTCTCAGACAATGTAAGGTCGATGGTTGATGTGTCATCAACAGTATATGTAACATCATCAATTCTATGACCAAGTGCCTCATCAGCATTGATTCTAGCCTGGGTTTCAGCAGTGATTGCATCGTTAAGTCTACTGTCTTCAGTTGTTGAACGAGAAATCTCATTATCAAGCTTCTGCTCAATACGTATTTCCTCACCAGTAGCACGTGTGGTCTCGTGATTTATAAGTCCCTCAAGACGTACTTCCTCACCTTTTGAACGAGCAACTTCAGTTTCAATTAAACCATTAAGTTGAGTATCTGCAATTATTGACCTTTCTCTCTCAGCATCAATTCTGTCATGAAGTTCCTGGTCTTCTGCAATAGAACGAGAAATCTCATTATCAAGCTTTTCCTCAATACGAGTGTCCTCAGTAAGTCTAGTATTAGACTCATTAGTGATAGCAGTGTTCAAGTCTCTATCTGCTTCTGCTCTTGCATCTCTCTCTGTTTGAAGTGCAGTTTGTAAAGCGGTTTCAACACCCTGGGCACGACTAACTTCAGAATTTATTGCATTATTTAATGATGCTTCTGCTGCCTTTGCTCTAGTCTCCTCTGTAATAACATTACCTGAAATAACGTTTTCAGCATTCTTAGCACGAGTTACTTCATCAACAATAGCATTTTCATTGTTTGCTATTGCGATGTCTTGGTCATTATCCTTAGCTGTTGAACGAGCTACTTCATCAGAAAGTAAGTGCTCAATTCTTAACTCCTCACCAGTTGCACGAGTTGTTTCATCATTAATTGCTGTTTGTAAAGCTGTTTCAGCAATAGTAGCACGTGTTTCCTCATCGGTAACAGCTTGGGTTCTATCAGCGATTTCTTGGTCAATTCTTCTTCCAAGAGCATCATCTGCAAGTGTTCTTGCAGTAATTTCTTCTCTAAGGTTATTTTCAAGTGCATCAATATCACTCTCAGCTGTATCCATTCTATTCTCAAGAGCACTAATAGCAGCAGTATTAGCTGTTATTTCGCTATTTGAAACATAAAGTCTACCGCCATTGTTAACAAGAATGTTACCCTCATGGTCTGAAATAAGAACCTCTCCATAAAGAATATCCTTACCTGTTGTGCCACTAGGAGCTTCTGTCAATGTTAACTTAATTGCGCCATCAGTATTCTCAGATGGTTGCCACTCACGAATAAGGTCTCCAATTGGTACTACTACGTCTGGCATTCTATGACCATCTACAGTATACTCAATTATGATAGCCTCTCTTGATGGGTCATAGTAGATTTTATCTACAACAGATTGAGTTTTAAGGTCTATTGTCTTAGTAGCATCTGTTGTCTTGAAAATAAGCTGATTAGTACCTACCTCTGGGTCAAAGTTATAAATAAGGTCAACACCTACATAAAGGCCATCAGCGTTAAGCTTAATGATATTTGGCTTATTATCCTCAACCTCAGAACTCAAATTAACCTTTACAACCTTAATAGTTGGTTTTCCGTTAACATCATCTCTAGTCTCAACATCAATTGACTCGTCCTCATTAATTACGTTGGTCAATCTCATTGATGCGTCTGCACTAACACTATCAATCTCTGATTGTAAATTATCAATTTCATCTCTTACAGTATTTCTAGGACCAAATCCTTCACCAATCTCTGCATCGATTGCATTGAGTCTACCATCATGTTCTGTATCCTTAGCCTCTGAACGCTCAATCTCAGCTTGAAGCTTCTCAGCCTCTGAATTAACTTGAGCTTGAAGTGTCTCGAACTTATAGGTTACATTGTCATGAGGGTCGGTTGTGAAACCAGTACCAATCTTGTCAGTAAGAACCTCTTCTGCTGCTTCTGCACGAGCTTGCTCCTCATCAACATCAGCGATTCTATCTGCAATCTCTTGGTCAAGCTTTGCATCGATTCTCTGTTCCTCACCCTCAGCACGAGCGATTTCATCATCAAGTTTAGAATCAATTCTCGCATCCTCAGCCTTAAGTTCATCAAGAACGTCCTTAACTGTTGTGTTACCAGTTGGAAGATACTTGATGTTATCAGCCTCACCACGTACATACATAGTATGATTGGTCTCTGTAAGAATGTTGTTATGACCCTGGAAAATCTTAACGTCAGCAGTAAGGATATCCTTACCCTCGATGCTTCTTGACTTATCAAGTTGAACAGTATGTCCTTCGTTGTAAACTTCCCACTCAGAAATCATCTGTCCAATAGGAATTTCTACAATCTGAAGTTCATCATTACCATCAATATAAGTAATTATAAGGGCTTCCTTAGTAGAATCATAGTAAACATTCTCAAACAATCTGAATGAGTTAAGCTTAATTCTAGTTTCATCCTGATTAGAAACCTTGAATACAAGTGTATTCTCCTTGCTTATATAGTTAAGTTTTGCAGATGCAAAGAAGCCATCAGTCTTCTCCTGAAGAATGTTACTATAGTCACTTGAAAGTTTAATTTTACCAAGCTTGTCAAGTGCCTCCTTAACGTTAGACTTCTGGCCATCCATATAGTAAACGATGTTACTAGCCTTACCATCAACAAAGAGGTACTTCTTATCTTGGGTTCTTCTCAAGATGTTTACAGACTCTGGGTCATAGACTGGCTTACCAGTTGCAGGGTCAAAACTCTCATCCTTGATTCTTACATCAGCACGAAGAACGTCCTGCCAAGGTTTCAATCTGCTGTTATCATCAACATCAAAATCAACCTCTTCCTTTGTAAGATATATTGGAGATTTAGCTTCATCACCTTCAACATCCCATTCTGAAATAAGATATTTACAGTCAATAACAACTTCATCACTCTCTCTCATTCTCAAGTGAATTGACTGGTCTTGAACACTATAATAACCGCTTGTAACGTAGTTATTAGGGAGCTTAACTGAGGTCTCACTAAGAGTGCCATCAGCGTTGTTTACAGTGAAAGTAAATATTTCAGTATTCTCATCGTATGTTAGATTAACATAAAGGAATATACCTTCTGGTGTTACCATTATGTTGTTATACTCTCTTACATCATCGAAAATGTGAGATTCAGCAACCTTAACATCACCACTTACATATGTACCTTCCTCGGTCTTCTCAGCATAGAGCTTCAAAGTGTCTGTATCCTTTGTGATAACTGTAAGACTCTTAATAGCAGCGATAAGTGCTTCCTCAAGGTCGGCAATCTCCTGTTCTGTCTTATCAATATCGATAATACAGAATTTGTTCTCGCTATACTGAGTACCTTCATTTGTCACTGAACCAATGGTCAAGATAATATGTGGATTTGTTTCATCCTCTTCATTTACGTAACGAAGAATTGTAGGCTCTGCAAGCAGTGAATAGCCAAGACGCTTATCATCTGCTGCGAGTCCTTCCTCAGCAAACCTTATCTGACTCTGAATATACTCAATAGCAGCCTCCCTAGTAGCGAATACCTCGTTATGGTGTCTAAATTGTAATCTGTTATTCATTGTTTATATATTCTTTTCAATATTATTAAATCTCTCCAAAATCTCCACTGAAGTCAATGTTAATGAAGTGCTCTGGATTCTTATCCTTTGTTTCCATAATCAAGTTATGAGTGTCTGTTGTTACAGCAACGCTGAATGGGTGAACCATTGACCAATCAATTAATTGGCCATCTATTTCATCTTCTCTAGCTGTTGCACGTGCAATTTCAGCATTGATTGCTTCCCAAAGCTGTCCTTCAACTTCCTGTGCTCTAGCAGTCTCACCATTGATACCATTCCAAAGTTGTGCTTCAACTTCCTGTGCTCTATTTGTTTCAGCCTCAAGAGCTTCCCAAATAAGATTATCAGTTGTCTGTCTTGCCTCAGCCTCAGCGTTGATTGCAGCCCACATCTGAGCATCAACATCAAGTCTGCCCTGAATTTCGTTGTTAAGTGCTGTCCAAATCTGATTATCAACGTCTGTTCTAGCAGAAGCTTCCTGGTTGATTGCGTCCCAAAGCTGGTTGTCAACATCGGTTCTAGCAGAAGCTTCCTGGTTGATTGCATCCCAAAGCTGTTCCTCAGCCTCAGTTCTAGCAGATGCCTCTTCAGCAATAGCTTCCCATAATTCTGTTTCAGCTGAAATTGCTCTTTCTGTTTCTGCATCAATCTTTTCATCAAGAGCCTTATCTGCTTCCTCACGGTCTATAGTTTCCTGATAAAGGATAGGAAGAAGTACCTCCATTATTCTTTCAGTAACAAGGTCATCAGTGTTAACCAATACCTTATCACAACCCTCTGTTTCGGTATAGATTCTGTATTCAAGGTTCTTCTGCTCTGTTGCAGGAATTTCAACTGTTATACAGTGATGTACACCATCTTTGTCATTCCAACAAACTTTCTTGTAATCTATTTCGCCATCACAATCTGGGTTCTGGATAATAACAGTATCACCTTCACTAAGCATTCTCTTATCCCAGAAATGACCATTCCATTCATTGATGAAATATTCCTTTCTACCTTCGTTAACAAGGCCATTATTAACATCAAGTACTTCTGGTATTACATCACCATCAGCTGTTGTAATAAATCCTTGCTTCTGTGAATAGTTTTCAATAGTCCAAACCTGTTTGCTCTGTGGGAAAAGAACTGTGTGATAAAGAACACCGTCAATATACTCAGGGCCTAAGAAATTAGTGCCATCATAATCCTTAACAAGTCTTACGCTATAATAAGGTTTTGGACACTCAGCTGACTGAGCGACACCACTCATGTTCCATACAAATTCCTTTACATAAGCATCCTGATTTGGGTCATCACAAATATGAGAAGTTGTCCAGAAATGAGCTTCCTCACTAAAGCCATCTGTGCTGATTCTCTTATGTGTATCAATGCTTCCATAACCAGCAGCAAGAATACGCATACCGAATCTGTCAATTCCAACGTATGGTGGTTTAACTTCTGAAAGACCATTTTCGTTCAACTCACTTGTATCAATAATACCGTCATCAGTTGTACAACTAGTTATAGGTTTATCCATAGAACAAGTGCAAATTGGCTGACCATTCCAACCACACTCAGATTTCAAATATGTACCAGCATATTTACCAAGTTCAACGTGACATTTAGCAGAACCGTGATTCTGATACTCACATGGTTCTAATGAGTTAAGGAGTGCATCCCAATCTTTCTTGCTAGGAACTCTCCAACCCTTATTCTCTGTCTTTATTGTCTGTGAAATCTTAGCAACACCAGCACCATTATACAAATATCCATAATCATGTACAAATTCCTTTGTAAGAATTCTTGTACCAAGGTCTACATCATTTGGTAGATATTCATTCGAATTCAGCTCAATGACTCTTTCTACAGGTGCAAGAACACCAGGCTTGTAAGTGCCATTAAGTCCAAGTGGATGGTGTACAGTACCCTCACCAGTAAGGGTATCATCTGTGATGACCTTTGTAAGTACTTTACTATCGATTGTACCCATAAGACCATCAACGGTAATGATATTCTCTATAGCTATAGATTTCTTACCGTCAACACCACTGTATTCTATTACCAAAGTAGTACTGCCATCTTCGTTGCAAGTAGTTACAACGTTTAGGTCAAATGCGATGGCATTCAAATCAACAACGATTTTCTCGTCATTGTTTCTAGTAAGAACCAACATCTTTTGCTTGTCGTTGTCGCTTCTTACTATCTCAGCAGTTTTAATATCCTCATTCTTGAGTTCAAAGAAGTTGCTATCAATCTCATTGATTGTGAGCTTGCAGTTCTTTGTAACATCCTCTGGATAAGGACTAACTAACTTGTAATAATAAAGTCCACGTGTCATTATAATTTTATTTTAAAATCTTATTTTAAATATAAATATTGAAGTTAAGTAACTTGTTTTTCAATTTACCATATTTATTTATATAAACCATACAAAAAAAGAAAAAAAATTATGAAACACCCTAAGGGATACTGGAAAAATAAGGAAAATATGATGAATGAAGCCAGAAAATATAGTACTAAGGAAGAGTTCCAGAAAGGTAACTTAACGGCTTTTCTGGCAGCGCATCGTTATGGGTATATTGATGATATGGATTGGCTTGTGAAACAAAAACAACACAAGAAAGGCTATTGGACTTATAAGCACATAGAGGAGGAAGCTATCAAGTACAATACCAAGTCTGAATTTTTCAAGGGAAATCAGACAGCATATAGGGCTGCACTCAAACTTGGAGTGATTGATGATTTCTTCATGATGAATGATTATATACAATAAAAAAGGAGTGACTCGTTATCACTCCTTTTTATGTTCATGCTTATGTTCCAGTCTTTCTTATTTCTCCGTTACTTTCATAATAATAGGTTTCACCATTCTTAAGGATGATGTTTGGCCACCTCTTTGCATAACCATGATAATTTGCTTGACGAGCACGAACCCACATTCCAGCATTTAGAACCTTCTGCTGTATTGGACTCAACTTGTCTTGGTTATCATAAAGCCACTGCATTTCCTTCTCAGAGAAGATATGGTCTTGTGACTCATGTTCTTTTAGAATATTCTTTACAGATTCCTTTACAATTCTGTGAAGGTCACTCTCTGTTAATCTAATTAATTTCTTATTCATATTGATTCTTTTCATACTTGTAATTATTCTCAATAATCAATTGCTCCATGAAACAATTATATATCTTAAACGACCTGATATATCCAATAAAACTACCAGCAAAATTCTTCTCAATTGGATATGTCCTGGTAGGATTCAACATATAATTTCGTTGTACCGTTTCAGCAAGACCTTGTGTACCTCCACCAATTGAAATATTAAATGGTACACCTTCTTGTTTTTCATAAAGTTCATTAAGTTTCTTAAGTGAGATTTTTGGTAATTCTTTTGATATATACACCAATTTTCCATTAAGATAGAACATGAGTTTCATTTTACCTGATGTAAACATAAATCTCACTGTTAATGTAAACCATTCACAATCAGGAATTACATTTTCAAATGAATATCCTTCAATTATGCTTGATTTATCCCTACCTTCATTTTCACAGTCCATTGTAAGCATTCTATATCCGACTTCACCTTTATCTGTAATTCTTAGAGCAAAGGCATTATCATAGATATCCTTATAAGGATTATAATTGTTTGCTGACTGGTCTCTAAGCTTATCAATGTCATTTACAGTATATCCAGTCTTTGTTCTGTTCATAAGGATAAACAAGTTACCAGTAAATTGACTTTTTCTACCAAAATACATAAACTGTGTTCCTTCAATCCAATCATGTATTGTTTTTCCAGTTGCAGTTCTATTAAAGAATAGGAATTTATTATCGGTATAGAAATAATACTGGTTTGCTTCAGATAATTTAAACCCATTATCTGTTTCATAATCAAAATCAGCAATATCAAGTTCTGGCTCAATATATGTTTGACTTTCTTCAAGGCTAGGTAAATCACCGAAATCCCCAATATAATCATCGCCAAATTCATCATTTGGTTTTAATGGATTTGGGTCATATTCTTCGTTCTTTTTTCTCTTAACTTGTTTGTATACAACTGGACACCCACAACCCTTAAAGAATGGTTTTAATGTTGTATCATATTCTTCCTTGCAACACCATGTTAATGTCTTATGTGGGGCATCTTCATCAATGATTTTAGGCTGTTTTCTATAGTCTATATCAAGATAATCTGACATATCATCCCAATCGCAATAATCATCAGCATATAAATCATCACTATAATAATTGTAATTGGTGTAATCTCCAAGTTCAAATGGGTCATAACCATCAAAGTCTGGGTTTGGAGTATCAAAATATCCTATTATGTAATCTTTTTTATCAATTTCTCCATCTTCAACGAAATCATCAACACCTAATTCATAACAATCCTCTAAACCATCAGCATCATTTTCATCATACATGTATATCCACTTGTTTTCGGCTCTAGTTCCAAGGTAAAAGAATATACCTTTATTTTCTGGATACTTATCATTAAGTGTTTTATCTGATTCTGGCTCTAAGTTACACTTTTTCATTGTAAACTCAAAGTATATGTTATCACCATTATCAAAGTTAGAAGGTAAAACCTGATATTTATCACATTCTGTCTTGAAAAATCCTTGGAAGAACCCACCATTTAACTTCACATCACACTCTTCGAAATGTAATGGATATTCATATTGAAGCGTACTTCCACTTACAGTGTGTAATTTAAGTCTATAATCATTTTCTTCTATTTCATATTTGTTTTCCTGGAATAATTTGAAGAAATCCTTATTTGAAATTCTATCCTTCCTGAATTTGAAAAGGCCATTATCTACACCTGTATATGATATATTGTGTAATGTATATCCGCTAGCGATTGCTTCGTTCCATGAGTAGGAATTTTTACTGTAAATCCACTCTTTTGTGTCGGTACATTCTTGGTCACAAAGGTCAATATATGATATAAGGCAATCATCATACAACCCATTCATCTTAAATGAACCGTATGCGTCCTTATTCACATAAAAATCCCAATATTCATCCTTATTAATCCTAAGTCTAAGATTATGATAGTTATTTACCTTTAAATTTGCCATTTATACCTTATTATTTGTCTATTATAAATATTTATTGTAAATTAAAACATTATCAATATGAAGATAATTAATTTGAGCAAAAGCCAATATAACATATTATTTGAAAACATCAAATCTAGAAATATTCATATAAATGAATCGTCAGATGAAGACTGGCCTATATATTATGATTATCTTACTGATTATGATGCTTACTACGTACTATCTGAGTTTTTTAATAATCCGCAAGGAAAACAAGATTGGGGAGTGTTAATTAATCCTGGTATGTATAAAAAAGCTCTATCTGAATTTACAAAATATGGCAAGCTGATTAATTTCCCTTCAAAATATGTTTATCAATGGATGGGAATAATTATGAAAAACACCGCAATATTAAGAGCAAACACTGACCTTGCTGGGCATTCGTCACAATTTCCTGGATACGAAGTTGCTGAATACGCTGAAAATATTGATGGCATAGAAATTGAGCCTGATTATGGGGAAGGAAGTAAATGGCTTGAAGAAAAAGGACTTTACGATTGGATGCAAATGCCAGACGGAAGCGATGCTTGGTCTGATTATGGATTAGACCCATTGGAAATAATATTTGCAGAATATGACGAAGATTTACCTCCAGAAAAAGTTCTTGTATTAGTTAATAGGGCATTAGACGTATATCATCAAAGAGGCGATATGGCTTCAATATTCGTCCAAGGAGGCAGTAAAGCACTCTCTAAGATTTCTGAAAATATTAAAAGAAACACTATCAATATGAAGATAATTAATTTGAACGAATCACAATTTAAGAAACTCTTCGAAGATTACAGACAATTGAAACTTCCATTCAACGATACAACTGGAAAAGGCTACGATGACAAATACAACTATGAACATTACATAGATTGGCTTGAATATATTGGTAAATATGGAACACTTCAATCATCTGGTTTAAATATAAAAAACATATTAGACATTGCAAACAATAACTCATATAAAGCATTTGAGGAATATAAAAATTGGACTAAAAATAGTAATGTTATGGATGATTATTATGAAAATATTGGTATTCATGATAATACATATTCAAATGAATGTACTTTAGCGTTTAAAGCACTTAACCAATTATATGAGCAAGCGTTAGAAAAAAATTTAATAAATATATTTTTTAATCTTAACGAAGAAGATATAGAATATATAAATGATGAATTTGACGGAAATATCGTTGAAGCGTTAGAAGATGATATAGATTTTAATGTAAACAATATTGATAGTTTTTTAACAGAAAAGGGTAAAGAAAATTTTGATAAATTACTTTACAATTTTTTTGTTAAGAACAGTGATAATAATTCATTTGTTAAACAACTGATATTAAATGAAAAAGGCCTAATCTATATAGAAAGGGAAATTAATGTTTCAAATGTATTAGGAAAAACAATTGAAGACGAAAACTATGATATGTATGATAATTTATTTGACTATTTGAAAAATGAATTTAGTGGTATTGGAAATTGCTGGTCATGGAAAATTGGTGGTGGTAGCGCATATTGTGAGAATGATATATTAGATTATACCCTTTTACTTTTTAGAGGGTGGGTTAACCCTAAAGATATTGATTGGCCAATTACTATACTTAGAAATACATATGATGCATTCAAAGAAGAAAAAGAAATTTATATAAAATCTAACAAAATAGTAGAAATAGATGAAATAATAATTAGTGGTAAAGATGATAAAAATAAAGGTAAAAACATCTTAAATCGTCCAATGTTAATACCAACATAAAAAATACATTATCATATGAAGATAATTAATTTAAACGAATCACAATTTAAGAAACTCTTCGAGGGCATTGAAAACTTCGGAGATAACGGAATGGCTGACCATCACGACTTGGGACAGGTATATACACAAACAAAGATAGCTGACCCTAATGGAGGTGATGATGAAGATTCTAATCCAGTTAACACTGATAAAATTGCTCATCAGAGGACAACACAACAATGGGGTGCTGTTGGTGGCAGAAATTCATCTAACACAATTTAATAATGGCATTATTCTTAGAAGATACTGAGAAAGTTACGCAGAAACAGATACCTATCCCACAGAACGCCAAGAAGGTGTTCAAGGCTATGGAAAAGGTATACGAACCTTATCTTGACAAAGCTGAGGGTGGGCATGTATTGAAATCACTCGCCAGTGACAAACATTACAATAAGAAAGGAAATAATACCGATAACAATGGTGAAAAGAAAAAAGTTGACACTATAAATGTTGATGATGCAAAGGTGAGACTCCATAGAATGGATAAATTTTCACCTAATTCCATTCAATATCAAATGTATGGTGGTGAATTGGCTAAAAATATTATGAAAAACGGTATTCAGCATGCAAGAGGTGTACAAACGGTTGATATCGTTAAACCACCAAAACCAACATCAAATGCTGAAGTTAAACCAGCTGTTGTTAAAACAAAAGAAATAGAAACTCCAAATGGTAAAATTTCATATACTGTAACTTCAGAGAATAAAAAACCTAAAAAAATCTACATTTCTGAAGAAGCAATTAAGACATTATATGAAGATTACAGACAGTTAAAGATACCATTTAAGAATGATTCTGGAAAGGGGTATGATTATAAGGAAAATTATGAACTTTTCATTGATTGGTTAGAATCAATTGGTAAATATGGTAGACTTGAACCTTATACTGGCGATGAATCTTATGAAGAAATGATTGATAATCTGATAGAACCTGCATACGTTGAATATATGAATGAATGGGATGCTGATGCTGCTGTCTTTGACTTTATATTTGATGATATGTTTGCTGACGCAAGAAATGATGGTACTATTGAAGATTATTTTATTCTTCCAGATGAAATAATAAATAACGCTGATGAAATTGGTAATTTATCTTATGAACTTGGAATAGATGGAGATATAGATGAAGCATACCAATATTTAACTGATGAAGGAAAAAAAATCTTTAAAGAAAAATCTTTCGAACAATTTAAATTAATAATTTACAATGGGTTATATCATGAAATAGAAACTGATGACAGAGGTTTAATCTATGTTGAAAGAGAAATATCAGTGCCTGAACTTTTCAATACACAGTATGATATAAATGTAAGCCCTGATAAACACGATTATTTTAAAATGTTATCACAGTCATATAAAGGAATTGGTAACTGTTGGTCATGGGCACATGGTGGTGGAGAAGCTTATTGTGCAAACCCATATCCTGAAATAGGAGAAGATTTTATAACCTTAAGGGGTTGGACCAACCCAAAATCTATTAACTGGACTGATACTATGCAAATAAACGTACAAATGGGTAATGAAGAAAAAGAACTTCGTTTACATAAAGGTGCTATTGTTGAAGTTGACGAAATTATTATAAACGGATTTAATGCACGTGATGATATAAAAGGAAAAAATATTTTAAATAAACCAATATTAATACCAGCATAAAATGGCAAACGTAGGTGATATAATTGAAACACTGTTTGGGTCATCTAAGCAAAAGGTTAAAACGAAACAAGGAGATTTCATCGGCCAGACACCTCTTGAGAAAAAAGGTATGGAAGCAAGGGATGCTCATTTGGAAAGAAATGAATGGAAAAAAAACTATTATGAATATACAAGAGCATTAATACTTGCTGAATATGCCGTTCAAAATGAATTCAAGATTTCAAGTACTGATGAACCTATTGTTACAAATCGTGGCGGATTAGAAACTATTTCAGAACAATACGCTAGAAGAGAAAAACAGAATAAAAAGAAAAAAGAAAAGAATAAAGATTCTTAAATATTATATGGAATAACTATTTATAGAAGAAAATAAATATTTAAAATTTATATAGTAATGGCAAACGTTAAAGAAAATGGCCAGACATGCCTTGAAAAGAGAGGTATGGAAGCAAGACACGAACAGATTACTCGTAGCGACTACAACATTGAAGACGAGTATAGTGCAACACATAAAGATGCTATGAGCGATGGTGATGCTCAAGGTAAAGGAACTGGACATGGTGGACACACACATTACCTTCCTGACTGCGAAAAACCAACTACTACAATTGATTATAGTAACTTCGACACTGTAAATGGTGGTGGCTATTATGACATTAAAGGTAGAAATGGTGTTGGTGGTCGTGAAAGAGCACTTGCAACATCACTTTATAACAAAGATGCACAATATGGTCCAAATCTTGTAGATACAAGCAAGAATGTTGAAGATGGACAATATTACTTTGGACAGCAAGTTGGACAGAAAACAACCAAGTAAACTATGGGTCTTACATTATTTGATATCATAAAAAATATTATTAACGAAAGTGTTTCAAATGATGAGGTTCTTGATGCCATTCATAATAGAAGGTATGTCAGAATAAAATATGATGACGAAAAACCTCCTATGAAAGGAATTGACAAAGGGAATCCTAAGGGTAGTCGTGTTATTATGCCAATGGCTCTTGGTACAACCAAGGCTGGAAACCCTGTTGTAAGAGCATTCCAGTGGAACGGTAATTCAAGGCGTGGTGCTCCAAAATGGAAATTCTTCAGACTTGATAGAATAACAAGCTGGAAACCATTTAAAAAACAATTTACTGCGCCACCTGATGACCTGTACAACTATACTGGTGATAGGAGCATGCTTTCATTTATTGATAATGCAAAGTTTAATTTTAACACACAAGGCGATATCGATACCGCCAGACAAAGTGATAAATTAACTGCGCCTAAAGTATCTGTTAAGAATACACAAGGCCCAATTGCTGGCCCACAACAATTGAAGAAAAATGTTTATACATCACAGCCAAATAGTAAAAAGTATGCTCAAATTGGTAAAAATATAAACCAAACACCTAAAAAAGATGATGATTATTGGAAATTGTTTGATTTAGCTGATGCGGAAAAACAGTTAAACCCACAAGGCCCAATACAAAGTTACGATGATAATGAATACGATATTGAAGATATCGATTTCGATAATAATGATTTTGATTTAAACAATAGAAGATAATGGCAGAAGCAAATATGGCAGCTGTTGAAAGAATTAAGGCAGCTAAGAGCAAATCTCTAAGACTCATGCAGATGGATAAAAAGCTTGATGCAATGGCTAAAGGTGCTAGAGGAGAAATTACAGAATCTTTCTCCAGTTCTGAACCAGTAGCACCACAACAGATGATGTCAACAAAGATTGACAAATCAATGGGTATTCCTACAGGTGGAAGAATGAATGAAAATGTACCATTGGCAATCAGGGAAGCTTTTAAGAATAACCCAATTGATGAGAGTCAATTGTTAATGGGCACAATGGGTGGCGGTGGTGACCTTTCATTCCTTAATGAAAATGTTGTTAGACCAACCACTACAGTACCAGTAATGGAAAACACACAACAGGCACAACCTCAAATTCAATCTGTTAGTGTTGGTGTTGATTATCCAATGATTAGAACTATCGTTGAGGAAATTGTAAGGAAATATGCACAGTCTCTTAATAAGAGAATAATGAATGAAAGTAAAGAAACTGTAAATGAAGTCAATACTATAGCGTTAGGTAAAACTTTTAAATTCTTAGCAAAAAATGGAGATATTTATGAGGCAAAACTAACAAAGGTTGGCAATATTAATGATAAGAGAAAGAGCGTTACAGATTAACGCTCTTTTTTAGTATCTAAGATATTTATAGATAAAATAAAAAACAATGGTTTATAAAACATACATATCAAAATTTAACAGCATTATTTCAGGTTCTAAATTAAATACTGGTCTGAATCCAATTGCAGAACTCTGTTATGGAAAAGATACAATTGTTACCAGATGTCTTGTCTATTTTGACCATAATAAAGTTAAAGAACTTATAGATAACGATACAATGCCTGATATGAAGAAAATGAAACACGTTCTTCATATTACTAATGCTGGCTCAATTGATTTTACTCAGTTGCATAAAAAAGAAACAAGTTCAATTGATGATAATATAAAGGTTCGTGCCACATCATTTGACCTCATCTTCTTCCTTATTCCTAAAGAATGGGATGGAGGAAAAGGATTTGATTATTCAAAATCTTATTTCAATGCTGACTTTTATTCTAGAACCCCAGTAGATGCTGAGAGATTAATATCTACAGATGGTTGTAACTGGTTTCAGAGAATGAATGGTTTGCCTTGGGATAACGGAGAAAAGGAAAAACTTGACGAAAACGTTAAGGAAGAAATTATAAATACTTATCTTGAAGAACATGGTGCTGAGTCTTTTGATGATTTAACAAGAGAAGAAAAATTAGAACTTCAAAATATATTAGAAGACGCAAGAGAGCCTAAATATGCTCCTGGCGTTTATACCAATGAAAAGCTTTTAAATGAATATGATAAATGGGCAGACGGAGAAGAATCAATCGTTATTGGAAGACAGCATTTCGATGTTGGTAATGAAAACATTAACTTTGATATTACTGAGGTATTCAATAAGTTCTTAACTGGAGAACTTGAAAACTATGGTATTGGTATAGCATTTTCACCACTTTTCGAAACAACAGAAACTAAATATGAAAATTATTTAGGGTTATTGACAAATAAAACCAATACTTTCTTTGAACCATTTGTTGAGACAAGATATGATGATATAATCATGGATGATAGAGCTAATTTTGTATTGAACAAAAATAATAGGCTTTATCTATATTGTACAATTGGTGACCAACTTGAAAATCTTGATAATAATCCAATCGTTACAATTAAAAATGGTGATGATGAAGTTATTGTTGAAGGTATAGAATCAACCAAACAATCCAAGGGTGTATATTACATAGAGTTAAACCTCTCTAAAAACGATTTTGAGGCCGATACAATGCTTTATGACACCTGGAGTGGTATATATTACCAAGGAACAATTTTGGACGATGTAGAGCTTGATTTTACACTTAAATCAACTCCTAATTTCTTTAACCTGGGAAATTCAACAACTGTAACCAATGTTTCATTTACTCCAACACTTTCAGGCATTCAAGAAAAGGAACAAATTAAACGTGGTGATATAAGAAAGCTTATAGTTAAAGCTAAACCAAATTACACAACAAATACTGTACAACTTGTGGATAACATTGATTTAAGACTTTACATCAAGGATGGAACAAGGGAAATCGATGTAATCGAATGGGATAAGATAAATAAGGCTTTCTCAGAGAATTTCTATATGGTAGATACCAATATACTTATACCTCAGAGATATTTCGTTGATATAAGAATTAAATATGGTATGAATACAATAATTCACCACGATGTATTACAGTTTGATATTGTGGATGATTTAAATAACAAATATGCATAAAATAAAAAGGGAACGATATACTTGTTGACACCAACTTTTTTAATTCATTATGATATTTATTATTAAAATAATGAATTAATACGTATTATAATATGAATAAGAAAATAACTAGACTAACAGAATCAGACTTACACAGAATTGTGAAAAGGTCTGTTAATAAAGTGCTGAACGAAGCAGCAGCAGCTAAAGCAGCAGCTAAATTTGGGGGAGAAATTGGTGATTATACACCACAACCAGCATTAGGTAATGATAATAGCGGTGAAATGAAAAGAGCATTGCTAGATTTAAAACAAACATTATTTGTTGCATCAAATAAACTTAATAAAAGCTCTGCTAATTATCAAATAAGTGGAGAAATGCAAGAAGGACTTATTGATATTAATCGTCAGATAGAGAATCTTAGAAATAAATGTACCCAACTACTTAGGGGACTATATTAAACTTTAATAACTTGATTTATCAAACATATGGGCGAATCTCTCTGATTCACCCATTTTTTTATTATTTAGTGTCAACAAGTATATAGTTCCCAATAAAAAAGGGTAGGATTCTAGTCCTACTCTTTTTATTTTTAGAAATAAAGTTTCTTAGTATTTTCGTCATATCTTACGACATTGTTATATGACTCGTATTCCTTAAGCATTTTCGTCAGTGTCCCAAGATACTCTCTGAAATCTTCAAAACTACCATTAGTATTAACGATTAAGTTTTCCCCATTTTTCAGACATACTATAATCTGGCGGTTCTCTTCATCCACCTTAAAGTGAGACAAGCTATGTTTACTGAAATATACGTCCATTATTATATATTATTTAAATTACGTTCAACGTTATTGCTTGCAAATTTCTTAACCATCTTAAAGGTTTCATCATTTGGCAAACTAACACCAAGGATTTGCCAATATCTTGTAACCTGTGCTGGTCTTGCAAACAACACTGTTACAATTCTCTTAGTTCTTTCATTCTGAATAATGATTTCAGCCTTTTCTGTAATGGTATGTATTTCGTTACCATTTGGGTGGCCAGTATCCACTATAAACGAGTATAATGGGTCTCCAGTGCCTTCTGATATAACATTGGCTCTGCTACCCCTATCATATCTGTAATGATAGGTCTTTACCTGATTCTCAACTGAGACTGGTTTCTCAAGTTGTTTAAGGACATCAAACTGTCCTGCTGCTCTATGAAATCCTGTTTTCATATAATCATAAAAATTTCTTCTAACACAAATATACAAATTTATAATTTATATAGCAAAATAACCCCTAAAATTTAATATTATTTAACGTCTATCAGATATTTATAGATAAGAAAAGGAATTTATTATGGGACACAACAAATGTATAACATAATCAAAAGCGCACTAGTTCACTAGAAGGACTAATGCGCTTTTTTTTCTAACTTATTTTATATGGGAAAAAAGAAGAATTTACAAGGCTTGAGTGAAATCGAACTTGATTTCATAGAGCAAAAGATGAAAGGAGACAGTGCTCTCAATTATCTTACATCTGAAGGTTTATGTACGCAACTTAAAGCGTTAAACTTTAAATTAGATGTCAAATGTAAAAACCAAAAACAAAAAAAATTTATAAGGAATCTACAAGACCTTAATATCAAATTAAATATTTGTGATGCCCCTGCTGGAGTCGGAAAATCACTATTAGCTTTAACAGCTGGATTACACCACTTAAAGAATGGTAACATATCAAAGATAATAGTTATAGTACCTACAGTGGAAGCTTCTGAAGCAACGAAGATAGGATTACTTCCAGGAAGCATTGAAGAAAAAATCAGGCCATTCCAAATGGCAACAATTTCAACAATAGAAAAAATTTTGAAGTTAAGTGGAAATATTAGTTACAGGGAGATTACTTCACAGCTTATAAACAGCGGACTGATAGAATTTGAACTTCTAAGTTATGCGAGAGGTAAAACATTTGATGATGCCTTTATAATTATAGATGAGGCTGAAAACTTATCCAAGAGAGAAACCTTACTTCTAATAGGTAGAATGGGAGAAGGAAACACAAAGATAGTGCTTTTAGGTGATAGAGAACAATGTGACCGTAAAGGTATTAGAGACTTTAATGATAGTGGTCTTATTCACGCTAAAGAGAAACTGAAAGAAGTTGAAGGTGTTTCAATAGATGAGTTTAATAATGAGGATATCGTTAGAAATAGCTTCATAACTAAAGTCTTCGAAAACTGGTAAAAAATAGGGGGTAGAGTAAGTACACTTATGGTTATTGACCTTTTCAATTTTTTATTATTTTAGTAAGTGCATCTACCCCCTTTAAAAATAAAAAAGAGCAAGTTGTTGTGTCCTTGCTCTTTTAATTTTGTGCCATATTTCTTGTATCTATAGGTTTCTTAAAATTATTGCCCATAAATGCATAAATTCCTTCTGCTGCTTCCTTCGCCATGTTAAAGACTATTTCTGGGTTTATGCCAACTTTCTTTCCATATTGCATTGCAATCATATAAAGCTTAGAAGAATCTCCTCCATTAACATAATCTCCTGCTGCTTCACCAAAACCATAATCATTTCCCTTTGTCATGGCCCATTTCATAAATGCATCAAACTCTTCGTCAGTTCCACACATTTCATCATTTTCAAAAATAACCTTTTGAATTGATTCCCTAATAATCTTTTTAATGTTCATATTATATCTCATCTTCAATTGGTGACATTATTCCAAGATTCATATCAGGAGTTATTTCTACTGAATCATCATCTGTTAATTCATTAATAACGCCTTCTACAATACTATTAAATGATAATTTATTTTCTTTCATTTTATAATTTGCTGGATTATTAATTATTTTAAGTAGTGCATCTTCTTTTAATTTAGGGAACTTTTCCTTAAGAATCTTAATTAATTCATCAGATGACGCTACTGGTGTTTCAAAAACTCCACTTGAAGTCTTTATTGAGAATATTTTCTTTGGTTCTTTTGAAACTTGCTGTACTGCTGGCCTTGATTCTCCACTTGTCTCTGGTAACATATTCTTTAATTCATTAAGCCAAGGTTTATCTTCAAGACTCCAATATCTCCAACTTCTCATATTCTTTCTGAAACCCTTTGAAAAGAGATATTCTATAACCTCCGCATCATTTGTTACAATTGGTTTTTCGCCTCTCTGTCCCTCAACTTTAACGATGGTATTAATTAACCTTTGGTTAGAGGTAATTGTAAGTTTTACTTTATTATCTTTGGTAAAAACCAATATTGCTGATACTGTCGCTTTCTTATTTGCTAATCTCTTAGCTTTCTTAGCTTTCATTTCATCACTGAGTTCCATTTCACTCATCTGTTCTGCTGAAGCTAATCTCTGTATTGTAAATAAGCCATTTGAACGTGATGAAACAATTTGGCCTATACTTTTAAACTCTCTACCATGAGCCTGTACTGGTGCATAACCATTCCTGTAAGTGTAATAGTGGCACATTTCATGAACAAGCGTTGCCAAAAACGCATGTTCTGTACCAGTATAGTTTCCGTTTAATTTAATCTTAGGACGGCATATTGAAACAAAATTTTCCTTATTGACATAGGTTCTTTCCATCCAACCTCTATCTTGGAATATTCTTCTCCCACGTCTTTCAATCATTATCTTTCTTCCCTCAATACAAAACCATCCTAATGTACCACCTTCCATTCCTTTACCTGTTGTAAAAACTTCAAAAGCACACTCCATTAGCGCACCTTCAAAAAGCTGCGCATTCATTTCGTCATACTTCTTAGCCATCCATTCAACCGTAGGCCTGAAAGATTTATCTAAATTATCCATTATCAGTGTATTTTTATATAATGATAAATATCTTATCAAAATAAAAATGTAGCCATTGTTGACTACATTTTAAGATATTCTTACATAATCAGAAAGAATTGATTTAATATCATATCCATCAAGTTTTTTGATGTATCCTGGCCAGTCACCACATTGCTCCATGCCAGCCCAAGGATGAACATGATGCATTATTGCTCCTTTCATAACTTCAAGCAGTTCAACAAGTTTGTCTCCCTTTGGTACTTGATGAAGACTATCCATCATGTTACTAATTTCATTTTCCTTTACAAGTGTGTTGCTATCGTGCAAATTATGACTAACATTATTATCCTTATTACTCATAATGTTAATTCTATCAGCAACGATATTAATTAAGCTATTTGCTTCTTTTTTATTACCAGTTGCAATTCCATTCTTATATTTCAATTGTATATAAGCTGGGTCAATGTTATTGAAGATTACATTATGACCTATAACTGGAGAAGCCCCATTAAGTATTGACTTATTATCTAAATCGCCTCTTATACCAGCACGTATATCAACTTCACTTGACTTACCATCATATTTCAAAATAACATCCTCACGGCCTCTTCCCACAACAGCAACATCTTCAGGTGATGGAAAAGAACCATTTGCTGAACTATTATTAGATATTGCAGGTAATGGTTTCACTTTACTATCTTTAAGTAGTGAAGTGGCATTTGTATAATTACAAGAACCTTGAAACTGGGGTTGGGAAATAACTGGGCCTATATAATAGCCTTGTGTTTGTTTTTTACCACCATCCGTAAAAATAATAAGCACACATTCGCCAACCTTAGGTACTGATTGAAAAACCTTAGGCATTAAAGGAAAATACCAAGGAAGTCTATCAATTTCCTTTTCACAAGATTTATCGTTAGGATTTAAGTTTACCTTAATTCTAAGACCATTTGCATTATCGGCATCCTTAATGCTTTCAACACGTATTACCTCAGCAAGATTTATTATAACATTACTCATCACTTAAAACTCCTCTTTTTTTAAGTTCGGCATCAGCCTTTATGTAAAGTTTATCAAGTTCTTCAAGTTCCCCAATAAGCTCTATTATCTTATTTTTCTTAACATTATATTCGTTATCATAGCCCATCTTCTTGAGATTTATCTCAGCATTTGATAACTTTGCAAAATCTATATTCTTCTCCATAAATATAACATTTAATTATGAACTATTGCAATTTTTAAAGGGTTTACAATTGTTCCAGCATTGCCTCCACTAACAACATTTGCATCTCCTGGTATTCCAGCACCTTGAGAAGCTAAATCCTCTCTTATCATTCTAACATATTCATCTGTAGCTGCATAAGAAAAAGCAACTGTGAGATTAGGACTACCATCTGGCATAACACCTGTTGGTATACCAAGTTTTGAAAGTTCATTCACAATATTTGCAGTGGACCTTACTGTAGATAATCCTGGCCTTTTACCCATAGAACAAGCAATCAAAATAGATGGTAATATAGGAAAAGGTTCTGTTGAATTTTTAAAGTAATTTTTAATTGAATTACAAATCTGTTGTATACCCATAATTAACAAATATCATTTGGTGTTTCACCACCCTTATTTTTACTTAAATCAATATCAGCATAATCAACATTCGCAATACTTGTATCGAGATACTGATTACCAAACTTAAACCATATTGTAGGACAATCCTTGATTAGTCTATTTATTGCATCAACATAATTCTGAACTTGTTCTCTAGCAACCAATGAATGTACAAATTCCTTCAATGGGTCTAATTGGCTCATTAATAGTTTCAATAACTCCTGTAGAACGAAGTCTCTCACTTCATTTACTATACCAATGATAATTAATCTCATTGAAGCTAACAAATCCTTAAGTGTAAATTTAACCCATTTTCCACCCATTAATTGTTCATTGACTTCAAGTAGCATCAATACCTTTGGCGTTAATAATGAATAAACAATTGCTTGAATAAGATTTTCTATAAGGTCTGATACAAAGTTAAACTCTATATTTACCCTATCAGTTTCGTCTGCACCCTCACTAACAATTGCTGATGCAGTAGTTATTGCTCTCGTTAATACTTCCTTCTGCTCATTTAATGTAGCATTTTCATCAAACTCATTAATTATATTCACAAGCTCAGAATAAGCCATTTTACTACCTGCCTTGGTATTAGCCCTCCTAATCTCAGCCTGTCTCATTAATGCTGAATACTTAGAATTGTCAAAGCTAAAGTAGCAATCATTAATCTCAGAATCGTCAGAATTGATTATTTCACGAACAATATTCCTGATTTCATCATTTACTTCAGAATCACCAAATCTTATATCAGCACCAATACCAAGTCTGATATCCATTAAGGTATTAAATAGCTGTGTGGCAATTGTCTTTGCATCAAACAACTTCATACCCATTACATAATCATAATTGAATTCATATACAGTGAGTCCTGGATAACATTCAACTATGTTCTTAACCATTGTTTCTCTTGAAGTACCTTCACCGAACGATAATGTTCCAGAATCTATATCAAGTTTAAGCTCATACTCATTTTCACCACCAGTAATGCTTATATATCTTTCTATTACCTTATCACCTTCTTTAACCTCTACATATTCTTCATCTGGTGTCCCTGCCAATGTAAGTTTACCATTTGAATCTAACTCTCCCTTATCATTAAATAGGATTTTCTTAAATCTCCAAGGTGCTTCACCATGCTCTATATCAGGTATATGAACATATGGTCTAGGTAAAATTGTAAATATAAATTTATCACTTACCAAACCATTTAATGGGCCATCTAAATCATTCTCCTCATATTGTATGTTGCAGATTGCTCTTTCCTTAGAATAATCTCTACCGCCCTTAGTTGC
>Ga0326511_10000738_pt1 | contig 28513 bp, 18 predicted proteins | sample 0_2496_0518_D_FD_203701 | JGI IMG/M metagenome (GOLD analysis project Ga0326511, IMG submission 203701) | Bovine rumen microbial communities from UC Davis, California, United States - 0_2496_0518 | ecosystem: Host-associated > Mammals > Digestive system > Stomach > Rumen | place: USA...
ACGCCGTTAGCGGGCAGCACCTCCTCAATCCGGGGATTCACGATATCACCTTCTTTCACCACATAGCGGCGGGCATCGTGCCAGGCCGTCTCACCCACGCCCTGATACTGTACGGCAATATATTTCAGACCCTTGTAGGAAGGATCGTAGTCGCGCACTGACAGGGGCAGAATACCCTTCGTAGAGGTGTTCACCACAGCGTTGTCAATACGCAGGGTCACATCGGTGCTGGACGGTACAAACTCTGCCGAGATATAGACTGTATCACCTATAACTTCCCAGGTGCTGGAAGGGTCGCTCTGACACTCTGAAGCCAGTACGACGGCGATATTCTCATAGAGCAGGTCGCCCTTGCTGTTCTGTTCCAGTTCCAGGTTCATGCGGACGGTTCCTCCTGCAGGTACCAGCACGCGGCGTCCGTCGCTCAGTTCGTTACTGTTGATGTCCAGACCGGCACCCAGCTTGTTGGTTTCATCTATTACGGAGAGGATGAAGTAGCAGTCCTCGTCCGTCTCGCTCTCGTTGGTCAGCAGCAGGGGGAAGTTGGCCATCTTGCCGGCAGGAACACCTACCTGTCGGTTGGCGCCGTTCTCCACTCTGATGCGCGGTTTCTCTATCTGCATGGTGGCAGTAGCTATTGTGTGCTCACCAGGCTCAAAGTACTTGGTCTTCTGCTCACCCTCATAAGGACATGTAGTCTGTCCGCCACGGGTTACGAAGATGGCACCCATGCCGTCAGGGGCATTGAATACATCTACCGTCAATGCATCGTCATCGCCGGTCTCCACCAGAGCATAGCCTGTAGTAACGGTTTTCTCCACTCCTATTTCACTTGTTACAGAGGATCCGAACGTAGTGGTATTCTGAAGGTTGACGGTCGTAGTGCTGATAGGGGTATCAAAGTCGGTACCGGCACCATACACAATAGTTTTGGAGAAGTTGTTGGTATAGCTAAACAAACCGGAAGTTGAGTATGTTGCCGATGACTCAACAAACGTACCTGAGTCAAAACTCTGATTGGTATTCAGGTATTGGCGACGGTTTTTGATTGCCGTCACTTTCATCCTCTCGTTGTAGGCCAGCCATCCCTTCCAGTTGGCAACCTGCTGGTTGTAGTAACCTACCATGTCAGTATAGATCTCACTTGTGGGATTGGCAGGTTCTGAGAAGGTATAGGTGCCCTCAGCTCCATAGTTCTCATCGTCTTCGGTCAGTGCAGTGCTATAGAGCAGGCCATTCTCATCGTAACCTTTCTTCAGAATGTTGTTACGCAGGCTGATGAAATTGGGAATCAACACGTTTTCAATATGGTTCTGGGTATAATAGAAGCTCGTTCCGAATTCCTGTCCCGTCACGTAGTTGTCAGCAGCGGTCAGTGCGTAGTTCTCACCATCCTTCTTCAGGCCTACGATACGGGCGTTACCGAACAGGATGTTCGTAGCATTACCCATGAACACATCACCCTGTGCACCTACGTATTCAGGTTGGTCGCTGGTGGAGAAACGCTTATTATTTGTCACGCTCACACTCCTTGTGTTTGAAGATACATCGCTGATTTCCGTTGTTGTATTCAGGTCAACCGTCACCATATCCCTCGTATTGGTAATAAAGCCGGCAAAAGCGCCAACACCTGCTCCGGAAAAAGCTGTTATTTCAAAGCCTATCTCAGTATGTGTGGTAAGTTCTGCTTCAGTGCTGTATGACTGCTCGGTTGTAATGGTGCTCGTTGTTGTGCTGCCGGCCTCCCAATAAGCCTGTGAGGCACTACCGGCAGGGTCACGCAGAATCATTGTTATCTGGTCGGGGCCGCTGGTCACAAAGTTATTACCGGAAGGCAAGGCTCCTGTTACCACACCTGTCAGGCTGTTCTGTCCTTTCACGCCATCCCATGTATAGGTTTTGGCGTTCTGTACAAAGGTGGCAGCAATATTCAGTGTATAGGGTGCCGTGATATTAGGCAGACCTGCCATCCATTCATACTGGCCTTTGCCTTCTTCATCAAGGGTCACCACGTCAGGGGCTGTCTCACCCAGGTCACCGCGCTGGTCATCACCTTCGGTCAGTTCGGGATTAATTACCACCTGCTGGCCTGTACCCATCTGGTTAGTAAAGGTTACCTCCACATCACGCAGCGGCATCTCATATACAACGGGGCTTTCGCCGTCGTAGTTCACATAGGTTTCATATCCGCGCAGGTCAAATACATAGGTATTCTGCTGCTTGAAGAACGGATACCCGTAAATATAGTTGACATCACCGTTCTCCCCGACAGTATAGAGGGGCAGCTTCGTTTCAGGGGTCAGCTTATCGCTATAGGTATAAGTCTCCTCACCGAAGGAGCCGTCGTTGCGGTCCTGCTGTGTTATTTCAAGCACAGGATCGCTGTAGTAGCTCTGGATGAGTTTTGCCACATACCCAAACTCCTTCTTCGTACCGTCCTCCAGTATCAGTGAATCGGTGTCGGTGTCCAACGGGTCGCTGGCATAGATAACGGGCAGGTTTTCAAAGTTGATGTCGGAATTATTATCAATCTTGATGCTCTTCACGCTATAGTCAATAGGTGGCAGCTGGGCCGCAAACTCACCCGTTCGCGGATCTGTCTTGATAATAATGTCCTTCACCTCGTCATTATTGCCACCCTGGCGAACGGTCTCGCTCCGTACATCGGCCGTAGGTGAGCTGACATCCAGATTCTCTTCATTAGGCTCATAGCTGACGGTGGTGCCGCTGACCTGGCGTACCACGTTCAGGCGGTATTTTGATTCAATGCCTAAGGTGATGGTGGCCTGACCGATGTTGTTTACGCTCTGTCCGAAGCCGAGGGGTTTTTCCTCCTCAATCTTACCACCCGTAACACGACCGGCTACAGTCACCAGTGTCTCGTCCTCAAAGTCAAGGTTCTTTACGGCATCGTTGAAGTTCACCAGGGTACCCGTTTTCTTCGGGTCGGCAGGATAACGGCCGTCATTGGGGAACTTATGGCCCTGCTTCTTCACGGTGATATAGTGCTCGCCTATGGGTACGCTGATTTCGTACTCACCATCGGAATTGGTGGTAACGGGTTCACCTTCCTTGGCACAGATCTGGCCGTCAACATAGAACTGTACGCCCTCTACGGGATAGTCAGTATTGGCATAGCGCACTGTACCGCGTACGGGGAACGATGAAACATCAGTAAAGTCTGTACCGTTGTGTACCAGGGAGTTATTGCCTACAAAGCGTAATTGCTGCGTGGGGTTGAACTGATGAATGCCCAACTGTGGAACAACGGCGTATGTAGTACCTTCGCCACGGAATGGCACACCCTGAATAATGTAGTTACCGTCCGCATCAGTTTTGGTCCTAAGCTTCAGCTGATTGGGGGTCAGAGTAGAGGGTCCTGCATTATTGCCCGTTCTGCCATGATGCTGGCGGTAAACAGTTCCGTCGCGCGAGTAGTCAAAGAACTGTTTGCTCAGACCCTCGTCAAAGGTCCAGTAAGTCTCCAGGTTATTCTCATTGCCTACGAGCAGATGGTCATAGTTCTCCAGGATAACATCGTCTGAGAGGTTTTTTGTCCAGAAACGGAACTCATCCACATAGCCGATGAAATGGCCCAGGGTAAGCTGTGCGGCATCGGTCAGTGACAAGCTGTCGGGCACAGTCTGGGTGCTGCTGTTCAGAATCACTTCACCGGCCTCGTCAGCACCCACCACGCTGGCGGTTACAGTATTGCCCGTACGTGTCAGTACCACGTGGTTATACTGCTCGGCTTTCAATACTGCATTCTCAAATGTATAGGTGGTTTGGTCATTCCTGAAAATCAGCTGACCTTCAGCGTTCATACCCCAATAGCAGGTATCGCCTTTCAGACACACAATCTTCGCATCAGCAAGTTCGTCAGGTCTCAGCCACATCTGAATGGTAAAATCGTTCTTGGCAAACTTGCTGGCAGCGTAGGTTGATGAGGGATAGTTCCACGCCACCTCGCCGATGGGGTCGGTGAAGCGCATAGAGCGATATTGTGTATTGTCCTCACCTGAAGTACCTGTCAGTCTTGCCTCAACATTTACGTTGGCTACGGAACTGCCAGTAGAACCAAAGGTAATGCGGCCGCTCATGGTACCTGTGGTCTGGGCAAAACCGATGTCGTCAGCAAATGCTGTCTTCTCATTGCCCTCCTCACATTTGTCAATCACCGTCACGCGGTAGTCGTAGAACACGCCAGGCAACGGTGTATCGTCAGTGTATATCAGATAGTCTTCCGCGCTCGACATACGGGTGATTGTCGCCCAATCCTCGTTTTCCCTTTCAGCACGACGACGTTCTATTACGTAGGTCTTGGCATCGGTGGAACCTTGACGGTTCACATGCCATTGCAGTTTCACCGTGCCAGGATAGGCACCCTTTGTAGCATCAAAAGAATAGAACAGTGTACCATTGCCAATAGCTGTGCTTTTAAACTCCCGTGAGTCGAGTCTCTTTGTGCCGACGGCACCCTCAATGCGGTAAGTATGAGGTCCGCAGACATTCAGTGGCTCCTCGGTATAATGAACACCATTATCTACGCCGTTTTTCCGACTACTATGTTTATCGGTAGTACGGTGTTCCCATCGGAAGTTGACTTGGTCGACGAGTGGTATGATGGTGTCGATGGGGGTTGTCTCGTTATCCACATAAATATAAAACCTATGTCCCATGCTTGCGTCATAACGATTGGATGTCCAAGTAAATATAATACGGTCTTCTTTAGCCACCGCATTAGGGGTATTCACTGGCACGTGGCGCGTGGTATTTACTGTAACGGATGCTTTTGCGTCAGTCCGTTTAGTGTCTTCACTCCAACCGTTTGGTACCAAATAGACATCATAGGTTACATTACTCTCGTATGGAAATGTAATATTCTTAATATTCTCTTCGAAAGATAAGTCCGCAGTCGCGTTGTTTTGGAATGTATGCGAAACCGTGCCAACCTTCGTATCGTTGCGGTAGATAACAAACTTGCCGCTTCCCGGATGACCCTGCTCAGTCTTCCAAAACAGTTTCACTTTGTAATCCCCCTGAGAGAACTCACCTGTCAGGCCTTTTGCTATTGACACCCATTGTGCATAGAGCGTCACAGGGCCTTTGTCAGAAGATGTGGCGCTGACTGATGCTTTATCAGCATAATATGTGCCGGTGCCATCTGCTTTGGTGTTCCACCCTGCAAACACATAGCCGTTGTGGGTCATGGAGCAAGCTTTCAACGTACCGCTGTTTTCAATGTCTTGTTGCGACATCGAGCCGCTGCCACCGTTAGCATCGAAGGTTATATGCTTGTAGTAATAATAGTCCCAGGTAACATTCGCTGTGCTAAAAGTTGCCCAGTTACCCACATGTTTGTCTGAACCACTACTGTTTCCAATAACCTGAGTAAGTAACAGATGCCAATATTTAGTAGTCTTAGTAGAGGAATTCCTATTGTCATAATCAAAAGTTCTTGCATAATAACCCAAGTCATAAGTTCCCTGATCTTTCGTAAAATGTGCAATGTGGTAAGCGGAACCGCTACCGTTAGTATATGATTCCGTTAAATCCACGTACGTATCCTTCAGTGTCTTCAGGTTATCACATGCATATAACGCTACAGTTTGTCTGAAAACCGTACTTGACGAGTGCAATGCAAAACTACACGTCATTCTGTATCGCGTATAAGGGGGGACAGGCTCTGAGTGCGTGTATAGCGAAAAGACACCAAACTTGCATTTATCAGTTCCGGAACTGCCACTTACTGTAGTGCCGATGCCTCCATACTCTTCAAACCAGCCAACACCGGTATCACCCCAAGAGCTTTGATCGATATGTGAATAAGACATAGACACTTTTGTTGAATACCACCCCTTTTTGAAGCTATCGGAGCTTTCTTTCGCCCAGGGGCCATAACCAGCCCGCGCCATAAAGGAATTAAGGAACAACAATAGCAGCAACATCATTGCCACTCTCACTCTTCCTGCGCCAGCCAGCCATCCGCCGGCCCGCGCCATAGTTGAAACTGTTTTTCTCATCATTGTGTGATTTAATATGATTATTGTTGAGTTGTTATTCGTTATTCATTCCGTTCTTCCTGAAACAGGCTATTGACAGGCGGTAGTGTGCGGTATTGTCCGTTGCCTTACGGGTCTGGGCGGAACCGGCGTCATAGTATTGGGGAGTCTTTGTCAGGAAACAGCCTGAGGACTCGCGCACCCAGAAACCGGAAGCGGCATTGAATTTCATGCCCGCTGCCTGGAGGCTGCTCATGAGGGATGGGTTGGAGCTGACGATCCGCAGGACTTCCTTCAGGGCATCCACGGTAGGGAACGGGTAGCTGTAGTAGCGCCTGCCCCTGAAAAAGTCATCCCTTTCGTCCTTGCAGAACGGTTCTCCGTTTACAAACATGATGAACTCCTTGGAGATTCTACCCAGCACCTTTACCAGTATGCCGCACTGGCTGTCAGTTGCCTCGCGCACGCATACATAATTTGATACGGCACAATAGGCATAGGAGGTCTGACCGCTTTTCTTAATCAGCGCATCATTCCAGTTAAGGGTTACAAGTTCACCTAAACGGCAGTCACTTCCTGCCAGGTCTAAAACCAACTTCTTTTCTTCAGTATCCGAAAAAGAGATCTTCATAATGTGATGTGTATATTATATTTGTGTTCGTTTAATACCTGATTATAATCATAGGGCGCGTACCCTTCTTATCTTCTCACGCAGTTCAATGTTCTCGGTGATGAACTTCTCCAAGTGAACATTGCAGTCGCTGATGCGCCACCGCTGGAAGACGATGATGACTACCAGCACCAGGATTACCATGACCATGGCCACGCCTAATGCGACTGCTATTACAAATATCCATCCGCTGTTTAACATATATCATTCGGCTTTTTTCTGTTTTCTGGCTGCAAAATAACAAACCGCCAGCGAAACGGATGTCTCACTGGCGGGAAAGTGTGTCTCAAATCTGGGAAAAATCAGAAAATCGCCATTTCATCGGGGAACGTTGCCCCCAGTGAAACGGCGAAATTGGGAAATAACTTTATGACGGAATAAAGAAGGCCGCCTAATCGGAAAAGGATTCAGCGCCGGCCATTCTCCCTGGCTACCTCACGGAACTCGGTGCACGTCATACCATAGGCATTACGGAACAGGCGTGCCAGGGTGGCACGGCTGGGGATGCCGGACATCTCGCCGATGACGGCAACAGGTTCATCGGTGGTCCTGAGCAGGCGGGCTACATGCTCCAGACGGTAGCGGGTGATGAAGTCTGTGACGGTCTCTCCATGTGAACACTCGTGAATGGCCTGAACCACATACTTGGCATTGGTGCCAAGGAGCTGGGCCAGTATGTCACGGTTCAGGTTCTCATCGGTATAGGGCTGCTGCTCTGTCATGAGCGTGCAGATACGGCGGTAGAGTTGCTGCCCGGCGGTAAGCGTCTCCTCGGGTTCGGCCTGTAACTCCTCCATAGCCTGCTGTTCCTGCCGTTCACGTTCCTCTATCTCGGCAAGCAGGCGGCGGTTCTTGGCAAGCAGTACCTTATTATATATATGGGAGCGCCACAGGAAATAGGCAATCAGAAGACAGATGAGGAGGGCGGCTACAACAAGGACACGGTAGATGATGGCCGACTGACGGCGGCTGATGATTTCCTGCTCCTTCTGGCGGATGATCTGCTGCTGCTCCACGTCGGCCATGCGTTCCTGCAGGTGGATGGAGTCGGTCAGATGACGCATGCGGTCAGACAGGGCCATTACCTCTTCATTCCGCCCGGCCTTCTGCAGCGTCTTATACAGGTTCATCATGTAGTTCTTGATATAAGTGGTATTGATATCGCTGCCCTGAGCCAGATAGAGGGAGTCAGCCCGACGGAACAGGCGGACAGATTCATCATAGCGACCGAGCATGGACAGGTAGCGGGCTTCGCCGCCGATATCATATACTGACAGCATTTCACCCTGCTGATGCTTCCGGTAGAGAGAATCAGCCTTTTCATACTGGCCATTGGCGGCATAGATCATGGCCTGACCGATGGTGATGTTGTTGTGGCGGGTGTGGCGAGGGCGTTCAGGCACATTAGTGCAGCGGTCCTGACGGGCCAGGGCGGTATCGCCCACAGCTACCAGGGAGAGGGCTTTCTTGGGCATGTTCTGTTCCAGATAGAACTCCGTTGTCTCAATAACGGCCATAATCAGAGGATCTATCACCCAGTAATCGTCAGTATGTTTTACGCCGTTCATCATCAGGTCAATGCTCTCCAGATATAACTGTTCTGCCTTGTCGGGATGGCCCAGATGCAACTCGCAATTGCCTTTCTGAATCAGCACGCGGCTTATCACCCGCAATGCTACCTCCTGGCTTATAACGGATACTCCGTCACCCTTCTCCCGCTCACTCTTGACATCGGCAATGATATCATCGCATAAACGGAGAACCCTGCCGTGCTCGCCGTTTCGTGACAGGAATCCGTTCACCATAAGAGCTACAGCATAATAGGACACGGGGTCGCTCTTGAGTTCAGGATGGTTAAATATTTTCTCAGCGTAGAATATGGACAGATGCTCGTGCCCCATAGTACCATGTACGGAACTGCGGATAAGGTCGGCCTTTGGCGCGGAGAATACACCGGCGCGTTCTGCACTGTCCACCCTTGCCAGTATCTGTTCGGGGGTTTTATACAGCATGTCCTGATATTCCTGTTTGAGCCGTGTGGCCTCCTCGCTGCGGTCAGGCTTACCGCAACCCGTTATCATAACCAGCGTAGCACTTAAGAATAAGAGGTAAAAGGAATGTCTCATGTTTTAACTTATGTATGTGAATAAAAAGAAAGATGCGTTATCAGTCAAAATCAAACTCTAACTGCTGTGTATTGCCCAACAGGTTGAAGCTCATACGGTGGTATGGTGTGGTGCCGAACTGGCGGATAGCCTCGCGGTGTACCTTGGCAGGATAGCCCTTGTTTTTGTCCCAATGATACTGGGGGTACTCCTCATGGATGCGTAGCATGAAATCATCCCTGTATGTCTTGGCCAGGATGCTGGCGGCTGCTATGGAAAGGTACTTGCCGTCGCCCTTCACGATAGTCGTTGCGGGCACAATGGCAGGCCCGTTCCCGTTAGCCGCAGTCTCTTGATAGGGTTTCCAACGGTTACCGTCCACAATGATGTTTTCAGGACGGACGGTCAGCTGATCCAGTGCCCTGTGCATAGCCAGAATGCTGGCGTTGAGTATATTTATCTGATCTATCTCGTGATTATCAACAATGCCCACAGCCCATGCCAATGCCTCACGCTCTATCACCTCGCGCAACTGGTAGCGCTTCTTCTCAGTCAGTTGTTTGGAGTCGTTCAGCATCTCATTCGTGAAGTCCGTGGGCAATATCACAGCTGCGGCAAACACGGGGCCTGCCAGACAACCACGGCCAGCCTCATCACAGCCGGCCTCAATCACTCCTTCCTTATAATATGCTTCTAACATCGTTGAACAGTGGTTAGTAGTAAGCGGTTAGGGAGAGGGGCCGCTAAAACATCTGCCTTACCCTGTTTATGCCTGCTACCAAGGCATCCACCTCCTCGCGGGTATTGTATAGGGCGAAACTGGCACGGCAGGTTCCCTCAATGCCTAACCTGCGCATCAGGGGTTCGGCACAATGATGGCCGGTACGGACGGCTATACCCAGGCGGTCGAGCAGCGTACCCATATCCAGATGATGGATGAAGGAGCCCTCCTGAGCTACCAGGAAGCTGATGACAGCATCGTGCTGCTGAATATCCTTGGGACCGAAGATATGCATGCCCTCTATCTCATTCATCCGCTGCATGGCATACTGTGTAAGATCACGCTCATGTGCCTCAATCTTATCCATGCCTATGGCAGTGACGTAATCCAATGCCTTTGCCAGACCGGTGGTGGCCACATAGTCCGGTGTGCCGGCCTCGAACTTGAAGGGAAGCTCATTGAAGGTGGTGCGCTCAAATGACACGTTCTTTATCATCTCACCGCCGCCCATGTACGGGGGCAGTTTGTCCAGCAGGTCCTCCTTTCCGTACAGTACGCCAATGCCTGTGGGGCCGTATATCTTATGTCCGCTGAAAGCAAAGAAGTCGCAATCCAGCTCCTGCACATCCACCTTCATGTGAGGCGTACTCTGCGCACCGTCAATCAGCACAGGAACCCCATGTTCGTGGGCTATGCGGATGATTTCCTTAACGGGATTGATGGTACCCAGGACGTTGCTGACATGTGTTACGCTGACAATCCTGGTTCGTTCGTTAAAGAGCCTCTCATATTCCTCTAACCTAAGCAGACCATCATCGGTAATGGGAATCACACGCAGCCTGATACCCTTGCGCTGCTGTTGCAACTGCCAGGATACAATGTTGCTGTGATGCTCCATCTCGCTGACAATCACCTCGTCGCCCTCCTTCATGAAGGCATCTGAGAAGCACTGGGCAACCAAGTTGATACTCTCGGTAGTACCACGGGTGAAGACAATCTCACTGCTGCTGCGGGCATTCAGGAACTTCCTGACCGTCTCCCTGCTGCCCTCATGCAGTTCGGTAGCCTGCTGCGATAAGAAGTGAACACCCCTGTGTACATTGGCATTCACATTATAGTATTCCTCCGTCATGGCCTCCACTACGGAACGCGGTTTCTGGGTAGTAGCCGCGTTATCCAGATAAACCAGCGGGTACTTCCCGTAGATGGTCTTGGTGAGGATGGGGAAATCGCCTCTTACTTGCATAGTTTGCATCCTTCACATTTACTTAATTCACCTCTCAAGCGCTTGTCCACCAGCATGTGCAGCCTGTCTCTCAGCGCTTCCAGCGGGATTGTCTCTATCACCTCGGTGATGAAGGCAGACTTCAGCAGAAGCCTTGCCTCCTGCTCCGAGATACCGCGTTGACGCATGTAGAAAAGGGCATCGTCATTCATCTGCCCCACGGTACTGCCATGACTGCACTTCACATCATCGGCATAAATCTCCAGCATAGGCTGGGTGTACATACGCGCCGAAGAGGTGGCGCAGAGGTTGGCATTGGTCTCGTTGCTGACGGTCTTCTGGGCGCCCTCACGAACCAAGATGCGGCCGGCAAAGGCTCCCACGGAGCTGTCGTCCAACACATATTTATACAGCTCGTTGCTCTGGCAGTGGGGAACCTGATGGTCTATGAGGGTGTTATTGTCCACATGCTGCGTCTTGTCAGCAATGACACAGCCGTTGAGGATAACCTCGGAACCCTGGCCCTGCAAACTGACATCCAGGCGGTTACGGGTGCGTCCGTTAAAGAGGGTCAGGCTGGTATGCCTTACCTGGCTGTCCCTGCCCTGCCGGACGAAGACGCTGCTGTAACGGGTGCAGAGCAAATGGGTCTCCTCCACCTCGTACATATTCAGGTGGCTGCCGTCGCCGGCAAAGACCTCCACTACCTGATTGGTCAGGAAGTGTGTCTGGTCAACTGCCTTGTCTGTAATGACAATGTCAGCCTCGGCACACTCCTCCATAATAACGAGGATGCGGCGGTTTACCATTGTGTCATGTTCGCCCTTCAGGATATTGCTGATCTGAATGGGGTGCTCCACTTTGGTATTACGGGGAACATAGATGACCAGGGCATCCACGCTGAGCAAGGTATTCAGTGCCACTACGGCGTCCTGCCTGTCAGCCAGGCTGTTATAATATGAAGTCACATCCACAGGCGACTCGCTGATACGGTAACAGTAAGGAAGGTCCTTTACCTCGAGCGGAGTCAGGGCTATGCCGTAGTCGGGGGCAAAGTCCTCTGCCACATCGGTATATTTGTAACGCTCCACCTTCCGGGTGGGGAATCCCAGCGCGGAGAATGTCTGCAATGCCTCGTTGCGGGGCGCATTCATCACCTCGCAGGAACGTTCACGGACAGACTTCTCAACCTGAGCGTAGAATTCGGTATATTGTCTTGTATCCTCTGCCATAGCTTACAGACCCACTTCTTCCTTGATCCAGTCGAAACCGCGGTTCTCAATCTCCAGTGCCAGTTCCGGACCGGCTGTCTTGACAATCATTCCGCCGATGAGCACATGTATCACATCGGGTTTCAGATAATCCAGCAGTCGCTGGTAATGGGTGATGACCAGGGCACTGGTCTGAGGAGTACGCAGCTTATTGAACCCTTCGGCCACGATGCGTAGGGCATCCACATCCAGGCCGCTGTCCGTCTCGTCCAGAATACTGAACGTGGGCTCCAGCATGGCCATCTGGAATATCTCGTTACGTTTCTTCTCACCGCCGGAGAAGCCTTCGTTCACGCTTCGGCTGGTGAGCCGACTGTCCAGTTCCACAATCTTACGCTTTTCACGCATCAGTTTCAGGAAGTCGCCGGCACTCAGCGGTTCCAGCCCCTGGAACTGACGCTTGGCGTTCAGGGCGGCACGCATGAAGTTGACCATGCTGACACCGGGAATCTCAACGGGCTGCTGGAAACTCAGGAACACACCCTCATGGGCACGCTCCTCAGGTGTCATCTTCAGCAGGTCCTTACCGTTAAAGATAACCTCGCCCTGGGTGACCTCATAGGCCGGATGCCCTACAATCACATTGCTCAGCGTACTCTTACCGGCACCGTTCAGTCCCATGATGGCATGCACTTCACCGTCTCTGACGGTCAGGTTTATACCCTTTAATATTTCTTTGCCATTTATCCTGGCATGCAAATTATTTATCTGTAGCATATTCAAAATTAGTTAGAGGTTGGAGGTTGGAGGTTAGGGGTTGACCTGCGGTCGAGCCTGCTCACGTTCGGCAATGCTCAAACATGTTTGGCATTGCTCTCGCTTAATCGCAGCCTTAGGGGTTAGGGGCAAGGGGCAAGAGGATAGTTATGCACCTCAGTAAACCCCTTAAACCATTAAACTGACTCTTCATTCTTCACTCTTCACTCTTCACTTATCACTCTTCACTTATCACCCAACGCTGCCCTCCAGACTTACGCCCAACAGTTTCTGCGCCTCTACGGCAAACTCCATGGGAAGTTTGTTGATAACCTCCTTGGCATATCCGTTTACTATCAGGCTTACAGCCTCCTCGGTATTGATGCCGCGCTGGTTGCAGTAGAAGAGCTGGTCCTCGGATATCTTGCTGGTAGTTGCCTCGTGCTCCACTACGGCCGTATCGTTATGAACATCCATATAGGGGAAAGTATGGGCACCGCACTTACTGCCTAAGAGCAGGGAGTCACAACTGCTGTAGTTGCGGGCATTATCGGCAGTCTTGGCCACCTTTACCAGTCCGCGGTAGGCATTCTGGCTCTTTCCGGCGCTGATACCCTTGCTGATGATGGTGCTCTTGGTGTTCTTTCCGATATGGATCATCTTGGTTCCCGTATCCGCCTGCTGGTAGTTGTTGGTCACGGCCACACTGTAGAATTCGGCCTGCGATCCGTCACCGCTCAGCACACAGCTGGGATACTTCCAGGTGATGGCGCTGCCCGTCTCCACCTGTGTCCAGGAGAGCCGGCTGTTACGCCCCCTCAGATGTCCGCGCTTGGTCACCAGGTTCAGGACGCCGCCCTTACCCTCGCTGTCGCCGGGATACCAGTTCTGCACGGTACTGTACTTGACCTCGGCATTCTCCTTCACCACAATCTCCACGATGGCGGCATGCAGCTGGTTCTCGTCACGCATGGGGGCCGTACAGCCCTCCAGGTAACTGACATAGGCATCGTCGTCGCAGACGATAAGGGTACGCTCAAACTGACCCGTTCCCCTGGCATTGATGCGGAAGTAGGTACTCAATTCCATGGGACAGCGTACGCCCTTGGGAATATATACAAAGCTTCCGTCCGAGAAGACGGCTGAATTCAGGGCGGCAAAGAAGTTGTCCCTATAGGGAACCACGCTGCCCAGGTATTCCCGTACCAGCTCGGGGTGCTCTTTCACGGCCTCGCTGATAGAGCAGAAGATGATACCTTTCTCCTTCAGCTTCTCGCGGAAGGTTGTCTTAACACTCACCGAATCCATCACGGCATCCACGGCCGTACCGCTCAGTGCCAGACGCTCCTCCAGGGGGATACCCAACTTGTCAAAGGTCTTCATCAGCTCAGGGTCTATCTGGCCGGGGGTCTTGGAATCACCTGACTTTCCGGCCGTGGGATTGGCGTAATAGCTGATATCCTGATAGTCAATATCAGGCATCTTCAGGTGTCCCCATGTAGGGGGCTCCATCGTCTGCCAGTAGCGGAAGGCTTTCAGACGGAACTCCAAAAGCCAGTCGGGTTCGCCCTTCTTCTGCGAGATCAGGCGCACCACATCCTCCGAGAGTCCTTTATCTATAACCTCGGTCTGCACATCGGTAGTGAAGCCGTACTGGTACTTCTTCTCCGCCACCTCACGTACAAACCCGTTCTTTTCTTTCATTTTTTCATTTTTTCATTCTCACATTCTCTCACCCTCTCATTTTATCCCCAATAAATCAATCAGCTCCAGGGCCTGGTTCTTCAGGGAGTCAATGTTCTCCATCAGGGAGGGGACATACTGCCGCAACATCTCCAGCTTCTCAATCAGCAGGAGAATCAGTCCAGCCAGCAGACCCCACTTGACCAGGCCTAAGACGGCCCCCAGCAGGTGGTTCAGGAACCCGGCAACGGGAATCTTGTCCAACACCTTGGTAAGCAATGTGGCCAGCAGGCCCAGTGCCAGGGGTGCGCCTAAGGTAATGAGGACAAACTGATAGAGATTGCACCCTACGGTCTTATAGTAGAAGTAGGCAACGCCCAGTCCTATCAGGCAGCCGCCCGCTGAGACGAGCTCCTGGAACAGACCGTTGATCCACCCGCGTATCAGACCATACAGCAGGGCACAGGCACAGGCAACCTCAATCCACATCAGAGCTTGGCCTTGATTTCAATTTCCTGGAAGGTCTCCAGGATGTCACCCTCGCGCAAGTCGTTGTAGTTAACCAGCGAGATACCGCACTCGAAGTTGGTGGTCACCTCCTTCACATCATCCTTGAAACGCTTCAGGGCATTGATGGCACCTGTATGAACCACGATTCCGTCACGGATGACTCGGGCCTTGTTGGTACGGTTCACCTTACCCTCGATAACGTAGGCTCCGGCAACCACACCGACCTTACTGATATGATATACCTGGCGTACCTCAACCTGGGCGGTAACCTCTTCCTTGATTTCAGGACTGAGCATACCCTCCATGGCATCGGTTACCTCCTCAATGGCATCATAGATAACGCTATAGAGACGGATATCCACACCCATCTGCTCTGCCAGCTTACGGGCAGCGGCACTGGGACGTACCTGGAAACCTACGATGAAGCAGTTCTCGGCAGCGGCGGCCATATTGACATCGCTCTCGCTAATCTGACCTACAGCCTTATAGATAACATTCACCTGAATCTTCTCGGTTGAGAGCTTGATGAGCGAATCGCTCAGAGCCTCGATAGAACCGTCCACGTCGCCCTTGACAATAAGGTTGAGTTCCTTGAAGTCGCCCAGGGCGATACGACGGCCCAGTTCGGTAAGGTCGAAGCGCTTCATCGTACGCAGGCCCTGCTCACGGGCCAGCTGTTCACGCTTGGTAGCAATCTCTCGAGCCTCCTGATCAGTATCCATCACGTGGAAGGTATCACCGGCCTGGGGAGCGCCGTTCAGACCAAGGATAGTGGCTGCCTGGGCAGGACCTATCTTCTCTACACGGCGACCACGCTCGTCCAGCATGGCCTTCACACGACCGTAGTTGGTGCCGGCCAGCACGATATCGCCCACATGCAGGGTTCCGTTGCTCAACAGCACAGTAGCCACGTAGCCGCGGCCCTTGTCCAGACTGGACTCGATGATGCTGCCCGTAGCCTTGCGGTTGGGGTTAGCCTTCAGGTCAAGCATCTCGGCCTCCAGGAGCACCTTCTCCAGCAGGTCCTCCACACCGATTCCCTGCTTGGCACTGATATCCTGACTCTGGTACTTACCGCCCCACTCCTCTACCAGGAAGTTCATGTTGGCCAGTCCCTCCTTGATCTTGTCGGGGTTGGCACCGGGCTTGTCTATCTTGTTGATGGCGAATACAATGGGCACATTGGCCGCTGTGGCATGAGCAATGGCCTCCTTGGTCTGAGGCATGATGTCGTCATCGGCGGCCACAATGATAATGGCAATATCCGTTACCTGGGCACCACGGGCACGCATAGCGGTAAATGCCTCATGACCGGGCGTATCCAGGAAGGTCACATGGCGGCCGTCGGGCAAGGTCACGTTATAGGCACCTATGTGCTGGGTAATACCGCCGGCCTCACCGGCAATTACGTTGGTCTTACGGATATAGTCAAGCAGAGAGGTTTTACCGTGGTCAACATGACCCATGACGGTTACGATCGGAGCACGGGGTACCAGATCCTCCTCAGCATCCTCCACCTCGGTTACCGCCTCGCTTACCTCGGCACTTACATATTCGGTAGTGAAGCCGAATTCCTCGGCCACCAGATTGATGGTCTCGGCATCCATACGCTGGTTGATGCTGACCATGATGCCGATCTGCATGCAGGTTCCGATAACCTGAGTTACGGGCACATTCATCATCGTCGCCAACTCATTGGCTGTCACGAACTCGGTCAGCTTCAGTACCTTGCTTTCCGCTGCCTGGTTCTCCAGCTGCTCCTCCATTCCCTGACGGATGGCATCGCGCTTCTCGCGGCGGTACTTGGCACCCTTGCCCATCTTATTGTTTTTGTTGGTAAGGCGGGCCAGTGTCTCGCGTACCTGCTTAGCTACCTCCTCCTCGCTTACCTCGGGCTGCAGGAAGGCCTGCTGCTTCTGCTTGTTCTTCTTCTTGCCGCCGCCGTTCTGCTGACCCTGGTTGCTGTTATTATTGTTATTGTTCTTCTGGAAATTCTGGGGCTGGTTGGCCACCGCATTCACATCCACACGCTCCTTACCTACACGCAGACGCTTCTTGCGCTCGCCCTGGGCGGCCTGCTGCTGTTGCTGCTGGGCACGCTTCTCGTCGCGCTCACGGCGTTTCTCCTCCTTGCTCTTCTTCTTGGGGCGGGTGCTCTGGTTCAGGCTGTCCAGGTCAATCTTACCCTTTACGGTAAGACCGGGACCGGGCTGAGGTGCGGGGGAAAGACGGAATACGCCGTTCTCCTCTATACCGATTTCCTTCTTCTTGGACGCTGGCTTCTCCTTGGGCTCCGGCTCAACAGCGGGAGCAGGGGCAGGAGCGGGTTCGGGGACAGGAGCGGATTCGGGCTCTGCTTCCTTTGCCTCGGGCTTCTCCTCGGCCACCGGCTTGACGGCCGGTATCTCGGGCTGCTCACTGGCAACGGGCTGCTGCTCCTCGGCAACGGGCTGCTGTCCGGCAGGAGCCGCAACAACCTCGGGCTCAGGCTGAACCTCCTCGCTCACGGGTGCCACAACCTTCTCAGCCTCGGGCTTTGCCGGCTCGGGCTCGGGCTGCTCACTGGCAGCGGGGGCAGGGGCGGGAACAGACTTCTTCTTCTCCAGATCAATCTTACCCAGAATCTTGGGGCCCTGGATGCTCGGCCTGTTGTCCACAAACTCCTCAACGGGGGCAGGCTTCTTGCTTTCCTTGGACTTCTCCTGACGCTGCTGGATTAGCATCTTTGCCTCGGTACGCAGACCTTTGTCGGTGCTGAATTCCCGCTGCAGAAGGTTGAATTCCTCGTCCGATATCTTATAGTTGGGATTGGCCTCTACCTCAGAGAATCCCTTCTTCTGCAGGAACTCCACGGCTGTCTGCAGACCTATATTGAATTCTTTTGTTACTTTGTTTAATCTTACGCTCATTCGTTAATGTTTTTGAGTTTGTAAGTTTTCATTTTTATTCAAACTCTGCGGCCAGGATATTCAGGACTTCGTCAATGGTCTCCTCTTCGAGGTCGGTACGCTGAATCAGCGTCTCGCGGCTCTCGCCCAGCACGTCACGGGCTGTAGAATAGCCGATCTTCTTGAATTCCTCGATAATCCAGGGTTCGATATCGTCGGTGAACTCGTCCAGACTTACGTCATCGTTGTCCTCGTCGTCAATCTCGCGGAATACATCAATGGTGTAGCCGGTAAGCATGCTGGCCAGCTTGATGTTCAGACCTCCCTTACCGATGGCCAGTGATACCTGATCGGGATCCAGGTAAACCTCGGCCTTGTGCTCTTCCTCGTTCAGGATTACGCTATTCACGCGGGCAGGACCCAGAGCGCGGGTGATAAGAATCTGTGTGTTGGCCGACCATGTTACCACGTCGATGTTCTCGCCGTGCAACTCACGGACGATACCATGCACACGGCTTCCCTTCACACCTACGCAGGCTCCTACGGGATCAATACGGTCATCATAGCTCTCAACGGCAATCTTGGCACGCTCGCCGGGGATGCGGGCTACCTTATGGATGGTGATAAGACCGTCCTGAATCTCAGGTACCTCGGCCTCCAGCATACGCTGTACGAACATGGGATCCGTACGGCTCAGGATCACACGGGGTGTACCGTTGGGGTTCTCCACACGTGAGATAACGGCTCGCGCATTCTCGCCCTTGCGGAAGAAGTCGCTGGGAATCTGCTCGGAACGGGGCAGCAGCAGTTCGTTGCCCTCATCATCCAGCAGCAGGGTCTCACGCTTCCAGGTCTGGTAAACCTCGGCGCTGATAATCTCACCTATGCGGTCCTTGTACTGGTTGTACAGGGTGTCATGCTCCAGCTCCAGGATACGGCTGGCCAGTGTCTGACGCAGGGTCAGGATGGCACGGCGACCGAAGTCGGAGAACTTGACCATCTGGCTCACTTCCTCGCCTACCTCGTAGTCATCCTCAATCTGGCGGGCCTCGGAAAGGCTGATCTCCAGGTTAGGATCCTTCACCTCACCGTCGGGAACAACGGTACGGTTGCGGTAAATCTCAAAGTCACCCTTGTCGGGGTTTACGATGATGTCATAGTTCTCGTCGCTGCCGTATGTCTTGATGATAACGCTACGGAAGCACTCCTCCAGTACGCTCATCAGCGTAGTACGGTCAATGTTCTTGGTCTCTTTGAACTCCGCGAAGGAGTCAATCAGGTTTACTGATTCTGTTTTCTTTGTTGTTGCCATTTATGTTTTATTTTATTTTTATCAGATATTTGGTGTAGGTCACGTCGCCGAAAGCAAAGCGGACGGGGACCTCCTTGTTGACGGGGCGCTTCCGGCCCTCTTCCTTTACCTTCTGCATCACGCCCAGCTCAAAGCCTTCGGGGTCAACTGCCAAGAGGGTTCCACGATACTTCTTGCCGTCCTTGGCCAACGTCTCCACTTCCTTGCCCACGTGGATCTCGTACTGGCGCAGGATCTTGAAGGGCTGTCCCAGTCCGGCACTGCCGACCTCCAGTTCATAGTCCTCCTCCTCGCGGCTCACACGGGCCTCGATGAAACGGCTCAAATCGGCGCAGTCCTCAATCCACACGCCATCGGCATGGTCTATCTCCACTACGATTCTGTCATCCGGGCTGATGCTGATGTCAACCAGAAAATAGTCCTTTCCCTGCAGCCATTCTTCCACGGCCTGCTGTACTGTTGCTTTGTTAATCATGTACCTTTTCTTGTTTTATGGTAAAGCATATATAACGAAAAGTGAGGAACCCGCAAGCCCCTCACATTCATCTTTTCGACCGCAAAGGTACGAAATTAAGATAAAAGTGGAAAATTAAAAGTGAAAAAAAATACTTTTTCCGCTATAATTAGCACTTATTGCCCTGAAAATCACTCACTTCAGGCACCAGAACCAGAATACAGCCACCACCATCATGACCACAACGGCCATTCCGATGATGCCTAACATAAAGTTATGGTTGGCCCTGCGGATGTCCCTTCTTCTCATTTTCCCAGTATTTTATTGTATTCATTCATATCCGAGAACAGCGCCTTCACACGTCCGATGCAGGGGTCGTCCGTCAGCTGCTGCCTGGCTGCGCCCCACTGGTAGTAGTAACGGTGGGCCAGTTCATCAACAATGTATTCCTCAATATGCTTGCGGAACCGCATCAGGTCCGTTGCCAGATTGGGTGAGAGCTTGGCCTTCAGCGCCTCGAACTCCTGCTCCGACTGCTCCAGATAGCCCTCACGACGGGCCACATCACGCAACAGCTTCAGCACCTCCTCGGTACGGCGGTTATAGGTAAAGCCTGACTCTGTAATGTACTGCACAAACTGGCTGTACTCCTCGTCCGTAAGCCTGATTTCCCCGGCCGGAGCTATCTGCCCGTGCCTGCCGCAATAATCCGTTGCCCAGTCAAAGAACTCGTCGCTGGCCACCAGGTCATAAATAAGCGTGGGCAGGCTGTCAGGTCTGACCTCCACGTCCGGTTTGATGCCGCCGCCGTCACGTACCTCACGGCCGCCTGCCGTATGGAACACCCTGGTCAGGCTGTCAGGAACGGTTCCGGCCGAGCCGTCGGCATTCAGATGACGGTAGTCATACGCCTGGATACAACGACCCGAGGGAATATAGTAGCGCCCCGTAGTAATCTTCAGATGGCCTCCGTAGGACACATCACGCACCATCTGAACCAGACCCTTTCCGTAGGTGCGGATTCCCATCACCACGGCACGGTCCATATCCTGCAGGCTGCCCGCCACAATCTCGCTGGCCGAGGCGGAACCGCCGTCCACCAGCACCACAATGGGCATCACCGTATCTACGGGCTCATAAGCCGTATTGTATTCATGCTCGGTATGCTTCATCTTACCCCTGGTATAAACCACCTTACGCCCCTTGGGGACAAACAGGTTGACAATGTCCACCGCCTCGTTGACTGAACCGCCGGGATTGCCGCGCAGGTCCAGGACCAGCTTTCCGATGCCCTGCTGCCGCAATTCCGTATAGGCCTGCTGAACCTTCTTAAAGGCCCCTTCCGTAAAATCCGCCAGGAAGATATAGCCTATGCCGTCCTCCAACATACCATAATAGGGTATCTGGGGCACCTGGATGGTCTGGCGGGTTATATGTATCGTCTTCTCCTCATTGCCGCGGCGCACTACCAGCTCAAAGGTCGTGCCGGCCTCACCCCTGAGCATATTGCTCACCTTGGGAGTTCCCAGGCCCTTCACATCCTTGCCGTCAATGCGCATAATCACATCACCGGCCTTCAAGCCGGCACGCTGGCTGGGCGAATTCTCAAAGGGATCACTTATCACAGCCCGGGCCTCCTTCTTGTGGTAACGGATGCCGCTGCCTATTCCGGCATACTTGCCGGTAGTCATCTGACGCAGCTCCTCGTCCGCCTGCGGATAGTAATCGGTAAAGGGATCCACCTGCCTGAGCAGCGAGCGTATGCCCCACCCTATCACCGTATCGGCATCCAGGGTATCCACATAGAAGATATCCAGCTGCTTGTATATATCATTCAGGATTTCCAGGTTACGGCTGACAGCCGCATTATGCCCCACCTTCTTCTGCGCATCCGCTTCCGCAAAAGGCAGCAATGCCACCAATAAAAACGTGTATATCAGTCTCTTCATTTTCAAACTTTACAGATATTGAGGGCGCAAAATTATGAATAAGTGAGAGATAAACGAAATAAAATCAGATTTATTTCTTTATCCGAGCGAAAATAATTTCAAGAGGATGGCGCAGTGTCGGAAGATATACGAAATAAAAACACCTTTTTTTCTTTATCCGAGCAGAAGCAGCTTCGCAAGGTGGGGATTCTACTTCAGAATCCCCTGTCCTTTCAGAAACTCACTGATGCGCTCCAGCCACGTGTAGCTGCCTGTGCCAGGTGAAGCATTACGCTGGAAGCAATGGGGACGTAGCGCCAAAGTATGCAGCTCGCTCTGAATTCCCATAGCACGCATCTTCTCCCAGATCTTGACAGAGTTCATAGAGGCGAATCCGTCGGCATCACCATGGATGAACAGCATGGGGCAGGTCTTCAGGTCGAAGTTGAATTCAGGAACAGGCATGGCGCTGTCATCATTGCCTCCTGTACTGTTATTACTGTCCTCACCATCCGTCAAAGCATATGCAGGATAGATGCCGATTCCCCACTGGACGTTGCAGGGCTGCTTGTCCGTATCATCTATGGGCAGGTAAGCCTGCTGCTGAGAAGAGGTCACACCCATCAATGTCAGATGTCCGCCTGCAGAGCTTCCCATAATACCAATCTTATTGGGGTCCAGACCGTATTGCTCAGCCTGACTGCGTACCAGTCTGACGGCCCGCTGCAGGTCTTGCCAGGCGGTAATGTGCTTGGGCATTCCCTTTGGGCGGGGCGTGCGGTACCTCATGGTAACTACCGTCATACCTAATGAGTTCAGGTAACGACGGGCAGGAGCCACTTCGAAGCCGTCAGGACCGTTTCCCTGGTAGCTTCCGCCCGAGTATATAATCTGTATGGCATTGGTCTTCCGTTCCTTGGGGAAGTGCCATTCTATGTAAGGCTTGCACTGGTGTTCCTGAAACAGAGGCGTCTTGCCCTCGGGCCATACATCCTGTGTAATCTTCTCCTTACGGGCATCATCGTTGGGATAGCGTTTCATGATATCCTCTTCAGGAGCTACAGAGCCGGGGATTCCCATCTGAGTCAGGAACTCTATGGCACGGTCCAGGCCGAAGGCGCCGTGGCGCTTGTTGGGATACAGGTGCAGCTCAGCGGGAATCTTACGTTTGCGCAGCTCCCTGTAGATAAGGGTAGAGCCGTTAGGCGAGTATTCGTCCATACCGCCGTGATGCAGACTCATGGGGCAAGTCTTCTCGTCGAACTTGAAGCAGGAGCTCAGTTTAATGTTAGGACCATAACCCTGTTGTGTGGCAGGTGTGCCCAGTTCCCCGTCGGTAGTCACATAGGCAGGCGCATCGGCAATGGCCCAGTTGATGTGGCAGGGAACGGAATCCAGTTTGTCAACAGGCTCGTAGGCGGGAGTCTGGGAACTGGTGGCAAGCAGGACAGCCAGGTGGGAGCCGGCAGACATAGAGATGGTTCCTATGTGTTCGGGGTCGAAGCCGCGCTTCTTAGCCTGACTGCGCACCAGGCGAACGGCACGCTGTCCGTCTTCCCAGGCTGTCTGGTAAATAGGCAGGCCCTCGGGACGGGGAGTACGATACACAAAGTTCACGCATTGGTAGCCCAGAGCGGTAAAACGCTCACGCCATTGCTTGATGAGACCCACATCACAACAGCTGAAATAGCCGCCGCCGGAGATGAGGATCATACAGCAGCCATTGGGATTGGCAGGCTTGTCGAACCACTCCAGGTAAGCCGTCCTGAACTTTTCGGGTTTGAAACCTTCGGCACTCGTCTCGTTTGTCATTGCCGCAATCTGATGCTGCTGAGCATCGGGCATCTTGCCCTTGGGCCATACACTCTGTCGTTCCCATGCCCATCCCGTCAGGGAGCAGGCAAAGGCCAGAAGAAAGAGAATCTTTTTCATATTATGAGTTTGTAAGTTAGTTTACTGTTTACCGTTTGACTAATGTCTAACGTCTGAAATCTTTTCCATTGACGCTCACAAAGGTAGTCATTTTTGGGTTTGACTCCAAATATTGCGTCTTCTTTCTATACCAGTTGATGCCGTACGCCAATAGTGCTATGCTGATGGCAAACATGATAATCCATACCTTCATGTCGGCTTCTGTATCATCATCGCCGGATTCTATGAATTGTGGTGGAACGAAGGCAATAAAGTTGTTCACCATGTGTATGACGATGCCAGGAAGCAGGCTCTTGGTACGCCAGTAAAGCCAGCCTGTTATGATGCCATAGGGAAGAATGTCAATTGTCTGATATGCGGTGCCATGAATAACGGCAAAGACGAAAGCTGACACCGGGATAGCTATCCAGGGATGCCATCTCATCTTGAGCATGCTGCGCAACATGATACCCCTGTAAAGAATCTCCTCGGATATGGGAGCCAAAATGACACCATTCAGTATGCCCAGTATGCCTTTAGACATCAATCCGTACTCTTTATCTAACTCGTCCAATTCCGCTTGGGGGAAAATGTTTCCAAGGCCACCTATTATAGCCCAAAAGGAAAGACTGGAGAAGAAACAGCCCACCCCAATCATGGCTGCTATGCCGATTGCCGTCGATAGGGTCCGTCGGTCCATGCGATCTGTGCGCCCTATGCGCTCCAGCGACATCCTGACATACCGGTTTCGGATGAATATGACGATAATCAGCAGATAAGCTAAGCATTCTGACAACTTATAATAGTCGGATGCCAACAACTGCTCTTCTATGGCCTCCCGGCTCATGTGCATTGACAGGCCCCTGAATACCAGGGGGGCGCAGGTCACCCCTATAACAATGTTACTAATAACAAAGAACAGCAAAAACAGTCTGGCCACCCTCCAAAGTTCTTTTCCTTTACTCATCGCTCATATGCTTTTTTAACACCACAATCTTTCACTTCATCTGATTCAGTAGTTTTTTCAGTCCTTCCAGGTCACGTGCGTCCACATCCACATCCAGGACATTACCATTGCGGTCAATGAGTTTGTAGGTGGGATAGCCTGATACGCCGACAAAATGCTCTATGGCGCTCTGCTGGGCTTTGGGCAGATTGTAATGAACCACGTTCTCTCCCGTCACATTGTACATTTGGATGATGTTCTTCCATGCCGTCTCTTCGCTTCTGTTGGCCAGGTAGAGATAGACCAGGTCATAGTCCTTCAGCTGCCTGTATTCCTCCTGACTGTGCGAGAGAGCCTCCTTGCAAGGGCCGCACCAGGTTCCCCAAATGTCCATCAGGATAATCTTACCCCTGTACGGCTCTGTGATTTTGCGCAGTATTTTCTCTCCGTCGCTCATATTGGCTACATCCTCAGCAGACTTCAGGCTGCTGATTCCAGCGCCATCCCCGCGTTGGAGTGCCAGGTATTTCTCCTGCTCAGCATACAGGAGATCCCTGACTGCCGGCAACTTTATATTTTCCTCGATAAACTGCATCTCATTATCTCCAAGGGGCATGCAGTTGTACTCGAAGATATCATATATTTTACCGGCAATGATAATGTCCCGCATATCCTGGCTGCAACCTATGGAATCCAGGATGCTGATGGCCCGATAGGTATCAAACAAGGATTCGTTATCCTTCAGGGCTTTTTTTATGTCTTCACGATCCAGTATCTCACAGGCTTTGTTAAACCACTTACTTTCCTCCTCGGTTAAATCTAAATGAATAACCTCATTATCGGCCTGTTCCTTATGTACCCTGTGATTAATTTCCGCGTATTTTTCTATTGTTGACAAATCCCCATCAGTAATCTGCACTTTCCCGGCATCCCTGAAATTGCGTAGAAGGGGTGCATATACATCCTCGTATAACATGCAATACCCCCCTTTCATTGGGATGGCGTACCGGTTCTCTGTAAGATAACGGATATAATCCTTCCTGAACCAATAGGCATCCGAGTAAAGTGTGTATGGCTCGGCCATTTTCTGCCAGCTCTCCTCGTAGGCATAATCCAAATAGCCTGCGGGAATCATACGGTTTTCCGTCCAGTATCGGATCTGCATAAGGGCGGATCCTACACTTGCATTAAACTTATCCGCTATGCATTTGATGTAACGGTCAGAAATGTTCGGGTGCTTGGCCATGACCTGCTCCAGCCTCTGCATGGCGTTGGCTTTGTCTTTTTTCAGGCTTTCCAGAAGTTGCATGAGCGTGGCTTCGTCCATGTCTTTTTGGGGTCGTTGGGAATAAATCAGCGGGATGGGATAGGTTAGCATCTCGTTTTGCAGACGGCAGTCCCTGCCCATGAACAGCTTGTGCCCACCCTTGTAGTCATACAGCATGAAATAAGTCTCGCCCGGTTCAAAGAATGTACGGATGTAAGGCTCCTCGTAACAGTTTATTTCAGACGAATTAAGCAGCGGAATCTTAATGGTAAAGCGTCCCAGCGAATCAGTCTTGCTGTAGCTGATAATGTTTTTATCCGTAAAAATGTTTGTATACTCAACCCTGAATTCCCCGTTATCTTCTTTTAATTCCTCCGGCATATTCCTCAGCCAGCCAACGAAGGTTACGGTATCCGTCCGGTAACCGGTATCCTTGAAGCCGGCACGTGTATCCTTCTGAGGATAGTCCGGAAGGGTAATGGAGGTTATCAGGCTGTACTGGCCTTCTTTCCCGTCGATGGTAATTCTGCGCAGGCCTTTCTTATTTTTGCCCACACTCACGGTTATTTCCTTGCCGTTGTTCTCTAATACAATAAGGTATTTGTCGCCTTTCCGGATTTTCTGACTGTAATTCCAGAACTGGCAGTCATAGACGGCGCATTCATCGTAGAAACTGATATCCCAGTCGCCCGTCTGCGTGTTACGCCAGTTGGACGGGAACAATTGTCCGGCCCGGGTCTTAGCATCCTCAACGCCCAGTAGTTTCCAGGCCCCTTTATCCTCACCCTCCGTAAAGTCAAATCGTTTGGTGTTCATGGGCAGTGGCTCAAAGTGCAATACCACGTCCGTCTGTCCCTGTTCTGTCAGATAAGTTTCCTTATCCAGCTCCATGCCGTCCAGACGCTTCAGCGCGTACTGTTTGCCTTCGGCTATCAGGTGTGTTCCAGATGAAAGCTTAACCCAGGATGTGGGACGGCTGGCGATGTGCATTGTCAGGCGTGTTTCATCTTCCGCAAATTCAACCAGCACTATTTGCAGTAACGCATCAGACAATCCGTCAATTTTGGTGTTCACTTCCGTGCTGGGCTGTTCCCAAACCACGGTTTTCCCCTTTGCCCATCCCGTCAGGGTTGCTAAGGCAAACAGGGCCAGAATTACTTTTCTCATTGGTGTGTTGTTAGTTGTGTTTATAATAAATCGGATGCAAAGTTATAAAACATTCTTAGAACAGATGCCTGCAAAACCTTAAATAAATATAATTCAACTAAGAAAAAAAATATTCAACTTGATTAACGGTCAGAATCAAGTTAAATAATGATCATAAACCATAAAGATACCTTTCCACCGAATGAAAACACTATAAATCATCGAAAACGCGCTTTTCAAATCTTGGAAAAATGTTATTTTTATACCGTTATCAACTTGGAAAAGTGTAAGAAAACAGAAATATTCACATTGGAAAAGTGTATTTTATTTACTATTTATGCTTGTATTTAATTAGAATGACAATTGGGATTTCAGCTGTTTTTGGGGTAAGATTTCAGCGCAAAAGGGCATAGAAACATCAGGACCACACCAAAGTTTGGTTACTGATGTGGCTCCAATATGTGATGTCTAAGTATTGATATAGGAAAGGTGAGAAAGATAACCTTCAGTCTTTCTCTATGCCTAGTTGTGAAGGAATATGGAATAACAATCCGTCTGCACCCTGGATGTCACAATGTATCTGGTCGCTGTTGGATGTGACTGTCAGGTTCCTGAGTGTGCTATGCGACAATGGCTCTCCACTGGCTGTTACGCACAAAGAAGCAAAACGACGCTCGATATAACAAGTGCAATCATCGTTGCTGTAAACCTTGCCTTTGCCTAGTCCCAATCTCGTTGCAATGCTCCAGACCATATGGCGGACATCGAAGCTGCTCAGCTTGGTCTTGTATCTTTTCCACTCAACTTCAGAACAGTCGTTGTGATCCATCGCGAAACTTAGCAAGTCTGTGCAGAACTCGTCCATGTCTTCCTCATAGACGAAAGGGGACATGATGTAGAGAATATACTCATGGATGGTCTGTATTCTTTTCTTCTGGCTTTCAGCCTGACTTTGGTAGAAATCATCAATACCTTGCTGATAGGTCGAGCTGGTGTGGTTTTCTTTCGGAAGTTCTCCAGTCTTTTACTACCTGACCATAACCTTCTTAACTGTTCCGTCGCTTTGGCGGATGATGTTAATACCCTTAGTAGACTCTGTAAGAGAATATCCATTAAGGTTATAGTTCGGTAACTTTTCTTTTGTTTTGCAAGAAGAGGATAAAATAGAAGTTTCTGTATCAATTAAAAATCCCCCCCCCATACAGCGTCGTTCTTGTATTTTTCAATTGAGATATCAGGAACGAGAAGAATTATTTCACTGGTATTAACTTCATTGAACGAATTTGAATTAACTAAAGGTGGTTCAATTGCATAACAACATAACATTTTAAGTCCTGTACAACCATTGTATTTACGACTCGCTGTGTACCAATATGTTTTGATTAAAACGGTAGAAAAGTGGTGACGCAGATTCTATAGATGAGGGAAATAATGAAGAATTAACGTATTTAACTTTTGTAAACCACAAAAATGAAGGAAGTGTGCAGATTTTGTATAGTAAGTTATGCTTGCAAGGAATAACTTGGCTGGTTACGTTCTTTTTAAGCTTACAAGACACAAAATCTCTTAATAATCTCAAAAAACACATTCGTTAGTGCCATTCTTGAATGAATGTTCTTATGTTGTCGATTATTTTGTGTATCTTTGCGTTCAAATTAAAGAAATTTGCAAATGAAAGATTTGAATCGTATCAAAGTTGTACTCGTTGAAAAGAAGCGAACGGCTAAGTGGCTCGCAGAAGAATTGGGCAAGAACCCTGCTACTGTGAGCAAGTGGTG
>Ga0326511_10000739_pt1 | contig 28511 bp, 24 predicted proteins | sample 0_2496_0518_D_FD_203701 | JGI IMG/M metagenome (GOLD analysis project Ga0326511, IMG submission 203701) | Bovine rumen microbial communities from UC Davis, California, United States - 0_2496_0518 | ecosystem: Host-associated > Mammals > Digestive system > Stomach > Rumen | place: USA...
CTGCAATCGGCATATCCGAATACATTATTACGTCTGCCCTTGATTTTGACAAGGCGGAAGCTTTCATAAAATCGAATTCCGCCTGCTTGAATTCCTCCAGACCGTGATAATAATTTGTTGTGGGGAACTCAAACGGAACAGAGGGTACCTTGATATTATTAAAATTGATAGCTTCGATAAAATCATTAAGACCAAATTTATCCAGATTATCAAGAAAGCTGTTGATAGGATTCTCCTCTGTGGTGTCGGTATTTGAGCCGAGCCATTCGATTATTTTTTTATGTATTTTAGTCGGGGAGTCTGTTTCATCCTTGCCGCACTCAAACAGCTCCTGCAGCAGTGAGCAGTAACAACTGTCGGAATAATTATTTGCTATAAATGAGGCTATCTGAGAACTGAATTTTCCTATATCGGACGGAAGTCTCTCGCCTGAAAGAAATCTTGATATCTGCGAGGGGGCATAATTCAGCTTTCGTGCAAGCTCGATATTGCTGATATTCAATGTTTTGAGCAGCTTGTTCAGGTTAGAAATATAAATGTCGAACGATACCTCGATATTTCCGCTGACGCTTTTCTGCAGCTCAAGCAATACATCGTCATAATCAAATGTCAAATCTTTCTTTCTGCCAAGCTCAACTATTGCTTTTGCAAGCATGGATAGTTTTGGGTTATTCATTTTCGGGATCTGTTTTCCTGCACGATAATTGCTGATTGTACCTGTGCTGATACCCGAAGCTTCCGAAAGCTCCTTGAAGGAAAATCCTATTGATTTTGAATAATAGTTCAACTGTTCGCTCAGATTCATAATCATCACCATAAAAAATTATATAACAATATCAGCCGAAATACAATAATTTCAGAATTTTACATTGACAAGTTATGAAACTATATGAAAATATTATTGTTTTTTGGTAAGATAGTCTTGGATATTTTTTTGATTTGGAGGTATAATCAATGAAAACATCGAAGATATTATCGGCAGTCCTTGCAGCTGCACTTATAGCTTCGTCAATGGCTGCCTGCTCAGGTGATGACGGAAAAACCGAGAAAAAGAATGCTCCTGCATCATCCGTCACGACAACAGAGTCAACACAGGTGGCTGACGGTCTTGCCGGAAAATATACTATGACAAGCTACATAAAAGATGGTGAGAATGTTGACCTTTCAGACAACAATGCAAAGGGTATTTTCACAACCATAAATATCAAAGAGGACGGCAGCGGCGAATATGACTTTTTTGGCATAAAATCTGATGTTACTGTCGAGGGCGAAAATATAACACTTGCAGGAAGTAAATCGACCTATACTCTGTCTGGAGATGCCTGACCATTGTCAATGGTGCTACCGTTATGGTATTCAAGCGTGGTGAAGGAACTGTAACTCCTGCAACAGACAGCAAACCGACAGAAGAAAGCTCAAAGCCTGCTGAAACAAGCACCACTCCCACAGAATCAAGCACACCACAGGCATCCCAAACTGCCGCAGACGATAAAATTACTGTCAAAAAGGGCGACTGGGAGAATATTGAATGGGAGACATACACAGACCCGAGTGGGTATTTCACGATTGAAAAGCCGAAGGGATGGAATGTCCAAACCAATGCAATACCTGTCCTGACTGCGGTTTTCAGCTTGCCCCGAACAGCCACTTCTGCCCCGGCTGCGGTAAAAAACTCGGATAAATTTTGACAAAACGAAAGTTTTGTTTTATAATTTAGTAGCAGTAGGGATGGTGCAGCCCGATTTTACGCCTGTGGAGTTAGTAGGTTACGATGACAATGAAGCAGGAAGCCCATTGGCAATCTTTTAAAAACCCCTCCGCCTCGCTTACGCTCGGCACCTCCACTGTAGGGGAGACTGTGACACCGCATCACCTTATTGTAAAATAACAGCAATACAACAAATATGATATAGCCTCAAAAAGCTGATTAAATCTGCAAACTCGAAAGCCTTCCCTTTAGGGGAAGTGACATTTCGCCACTTTGGTGACGAAATGACGGAGGGGTTAAAAAGATCCTTCGCTTACGCTCAGGATGACAGGTTTATATATTTCTTATTTAGAAAGTTGATTTCCTTGTAATTGTTGAATTTGTAATTGAAGCTATGTAATGATATGTGATATAATAGATTTATAATATTCTTACGAATACATCCAAGTTTTCTATAAATGGGATGAGGAGAATCATTATGGGATCAATGACAAAGATCATTGCTGTTCGTGGAGATATAACAAAAGATCATGGCGTACAGGCAATCGCGAATGCCGCAAATACCAGTCTGTTAGGCGGCGGAGGTGTTGATGGAGCGATACATCGTAGTCATTTTTTGTGTTGATTGTAATGCTCATATTTTGTTATTATTATATCGAGGTAATCAAGGATGATACTTTATATTAACTGCTGTGTACATGCGTAGTTGAGAACAAACATGCTGGCTTAGGCTATTTTGAGAACGCTTGGTGGAGAGATTGCTGAAATTGATTTGTATAAAGAAAAACTCTATCCGCTCAATAAGATAATCAGATCAAACAATAGGGGAGGCTTATTAAATGAATATGGACTACAAAAAAGAAGTGACAATGAATCCGTCGGGATTTGTGCTGCTTTCGGATTATGTTCCGGGTATAGTGCAGGAGATACGGTATTTTTCTACCTATAATTTCATAGGCGACAGGATAGACGGATATGAAGAACCCTGTGCGATCATTACAAAAGAGGCAGCAAGGGCGCTCAAATCCGTCAGTAATGAAATGATGGTGCAGGGGTATCGTCTGAAAATATTTGATACATATCGCCCTGCATGTGCAGTCAGACATTTTGTACTGTGGGGTATCGAGGATCAGGATATCAGGATGAAACCGTATTTTTATCCCGATTTAGAAAAACAGGAGCTGTTTATGAAGGGCTATATCGCAAAGCAGTCATCTCACAGCAGAGGCAGTACAGTTGATCTGACCCTGCTTGATATGAAAACCGGAAAAGAGCTTGATATGGGCAGTCCGTTTGACCTTTTCAGCGAGTTATCCCATCCTGATAACAGGGATATTACAGATGAACAGTACGAAAACAGGATGATACTCAGAAATGTAATGATAAGAAACGGATTTGCACCTATAAACTGCGAGTGGTGGCATTTTACATTGGAAAATGAGCCTTATCCCGACACTTATTTTGAATTTCCTGTTTCGTCAGCATATCTGAAAAAGTAAAACATAACTATTGCCGTTTACGACCTCGTACTTTATTTGGTCAATGGACTGCCATGAGGTATCCGTAACATGGGATGACTATGACTAAAACGAACCTCCTTCGATGGAATACAACGCACTGAAAGCCGTATAGCACTACAGAATAAACTTTGCCCTCTGCAGACATTGAAACTGTGGAGGACTTTTTGTACCAGCCGAAAATTATGTTCGTATAATTACGTTACGTCAAAGTGTAAGAAAAATTAAAATTTTTCAAGAAATAATCGAAAGCACTATGCTTTTGTTGGATATTTGTCGGACAACGAGTGTTATAATAGCATTAATATGGGTGCTGATAGACAAACAATGTCTTTTGGTATTATTATAAACCCGAAAGAGGATGATAAATAATGAAACAACTGCTTAAAAAGACGATAGGTATTATTCTTTCTGCTACATTGTTGACCGGAATGGCTTTTTCTTTAAGCGGCTGCAACGATCAGCCAGAAAATCCGCAGCCGTCACAGACAGTTACGGCGGAGGCGGAAAATGGTGGAAAGCTTATAACATACTTGAATTGTAAATACCTGAAAGGTTGCACGATCATTCCGATGAATAAAAAGAGAAAGGAAATCAAAAGTAATGAAGATGAAGTTGAAATGTATATTTGCTGCGGTTTGTGCCTTGGCGATTCTTTCATCGTGCCGTATCGGTGCTGAGGTCAGTTCCGGGCAGGAATCATCAGAAGCAGTATCTGTTGCATCCGAAAACAGCGGGGAAAAATCTGACGAGCCGGGTGAATTCTCAGAAACGGGATCGGAAAAATCAGATCCCGAGACAAAAAACAGGGAAGATCAGTCATTCGCAGCCTTGCCTGAAGAATCATCTCTGCCGAAATTTTCATCTGAATCTGAATCGTCAGAGCAGGAGAAATCTTTAGCGGAAAGTTCCGCAGATACCGGGGATGATATCATACCCTCGCCCTACTGCCGCAGTGCAGTGCTGTACTGTTCGGATAGCAAGGAGATACTCTATAATGATGGTGCCGATATAACAACGGCTCCCGCAAGTATAACAAAGCTGCTGACTGCCTCTGTTCTGCTTGAGCATATGGATAGCGAGGATATAGTTACGGTGGGCACAGAGCTTGAACTTGTGAATCCGGGTTCCAGTATCTGCTTTATCTCTGATGGTAACCGCTTGACGGTGCGAGATCTTCTGACGGGTATGCTGATGAATTCGGGTAACGATGCTGCATATACTGCTGCAGTTTCTGCCGCAAGAGCAGCAAACCCCGAAGCCGATCTCAGTGATGAGGAGGCTGTCGGCGTATTTGTTGGAATGATGAATGAGCTTGCTGCAAGGATCGGAATGAGTAGCAGCCATTTCACAAATCCTGACGGCTGGGATGATGATGCTCAGTATGTCACAGCCGCTGATCTGGCAAAGCTGTCCGAATATGTGCTTAACAATCCTGTTATAAATGAAATCGTCTCTACACATCAGAAATATGTAGTCTTTGAATCAGGAGAGAGCATTACATGGACTAATACAAATTCGCTTCTTGATCCCGAAAGCGAATATTATTGTGAAAATGCCATCGGCATGAAAACAGGAACAACTGACAATGCAGGCTGCTGTCTTGCCGCTGCATTCAATAAGGACGGAAAGATATAACGGTTGTCACAGGATGCTACGAAAGTGACGACAGATATGATATGATATGACATTAAAGGTATTTGCTAAAGCAAAGTGACACACCATCAGAATAAATAATTTACCCACCGTGAGAGAAAAATCAGACGGTGGGTATTTTCTGTTTTATTCGGAAGGAATGTTATTTTACATCGCTCTTATTAAAGATAGTAACGGTAAGAGGAATGAAAATTGCTATTATAACTAATGATACAACGATAGCATTTGCAAACATGAAGCCTGCTCCGCCCTGAATAAGAAAGCTGGGATCATAATCGGAAAGATTGATCTTCAGAAACTGCTCAACCTGAGAGTCGATCATCAGATGGATTATCATAAGCGAACCCGATCCAAAAATAACACCTATAACAGATGCAAGCGTTTTGTTTTTAAGACCTGTAGAGATAAAGAGAATAATAGCACAAAGTGCCTGTAAAAGCAGCCATTTGCACAGGAAGGTGGCAACAGCAATCGGCATATCTGCTGTATCTACATTGAAGCTTCCGCCGATAATGAACTGCGATGCGATCTTACCGAGAACGCCGACACAAAGAAAAATCAGATTGTGGACACATAAAACAATAAACTTTGAAATAACGGTGTGACCCTTTTGACTTACCTGACCTGCGATATTTTTTATAAATCCGTTTGCAATATCAGCATAGGAGAATGTAACAGCAGAAATCAGGATGACGATTATCATCATAGAGAGCCACAGAGGATTGATAAATACAGAGCTGAGATTTTCAGTATAGTCGAACACAATTTCAGCCTGCTCAGATTCTTTAACGAGACCATTTGCAAGATTGAATAACAGAAGCTCCATCAGCTTTCCGATGATATTCAGCCCGAAAATAACGATGTTTGAAATGATAAAAGCCTTTGAACGGAACATCCTGTAAAAATCCATTTTGATCAGATTACCCATTGTGCTTACCTCCTGTAACGCTAAGATAATAGTCCTCAAGCGAAGTATTCGTAATGATAAGTTCCCTCAGACCGATGCCGGCTCCGACAACGGTTTTGGCTATCTTTTCCGTTTTATCCAAAGCTCCGCTTATGCGGATATTATGGTCATTGTCTATGGAAATATCATTAAAGCCTTCCTTTTTTAATGCTTCAACGGCCTTTTCGTTGCTTGAGGTTTTTACCGTTACAAATTTTCCGGTACGCTTTGTGAATTCTTCAGTTGTGAATTCGTCAAGGAGATGTCCCTCGTGTATGATACCATAGGAATCGGCAAGCTTTCCAAGCTCCTCAAGAATATGGCTTGAGATCATAATGGTTATCTTTTTCTCATCCCTGAGTTTTTCAAGCATCTTTCTTACTTCTACTATGCCCTGCGGATCAAGTCCGTTGATAGGCTCGTCGAGAATAATAAGCTTCGGGTCGCCGATTATTGCAAGGGCGATACCTAATCGCTGACGCATACCGAGTGAGAACGAGCCACAGGGCTTTTTGCCGGTATTTTCAAGACCGACAAGCTCGATTATCTCATCGATGGTCTTTTCTTTGTTCTTTACACCAAGGGCAATGGATTTAATCTTCAGATTTTCCCTTGCGGAAAGATTAGGATAAAGTCCGGGATGCTCGATAAGCACACCCACCTGATGCATCAGCTTTTTAGCCTCCGCTCCGCTTTTGCCGAACATTGTAAAGCTGCCCGAGGTGGGATTGGAAAGACCGCTGAGCATACGCATTATTGTAGTTTTTCCTGCACCGTTTCTGCCGATCAGTCCGTAGACCTCGCCCTCACGGATATGGATATTGATATCCTCCGCCGCTGCCTTACTGCCATAGATTTTCGTAAGGCCTTCTGTTGTCATTATGTAGTCCATGTTTACCTCCTATATGATCCATCATATTTTATTGTGCTTGCCGTTTTTACGACTGAGAAGAACTATCACTGTTGAGGCTGCAAGCATAACCAAAATTACAGGTATAGCTGTATTGCTGTTGCCGGTTGGGAATGTGTTGTTATCCGCAGGATTTGAAGGAGCATTGCTTGATGTTTCAGCAGACGGCTTAGTTGCTGATTCCTCTGAGGGTGTATCCGGAGTTTCTTTGGAGGGTTTTTCAGAGGGCTTCTCTGACGGCTCCTCAGTCACTCCATAGAATTCGTCTATCATAGAGCTGTAAGCTGCAATGTCATACATTCCCGAATAATCTGTAGAGGTAAAGTCATCCTCATCAGTTACCTCCTTTGTAAGCTCATAGTCAGGAGTAATGCCGTAATCTGCATCTTCGTTTTTTGCGGTTATCATTTTTTCATAGCCGGAAATGGTGAAGGGCATTAACTCAGGCGTAAAATTAATAAGGAGCATGCATGCACCTCCGCCGCTTTTTTCGCCTATTACTGCTATGCCGTTATCCTTTGCAAGAGTGGGGAGGAGATTGCCGCAGGAGAAAGAAAAATGAGATGTGAGTACAGCATATTCAAAATCATAATATACGTCCTTGTCCTGATCATTAATCTCTCCGTCAAGATCAAGATCAAGCTCGTACCGATCATCGCTGATATTTCCTGTAAGCGTCTGGAGAAGCCTCATAGAAGCAGTATTGCTGTTTTTGTCCTTATTGGTCATCATTGCGATCATATACATTACAACGTCGCTGTTGCCGCCGGTATTGCAGGAAATATCCAGAACAAAACGCTTTATTCCGTTTTCCTTGGCAAAGTCCAGAGACCATTTGAAATTATCCACAGCCTCATTCATAAAGGAATTGAACACGAATACGGCTGTGTCACCGCTGCGAAGAAGTCTTGCTTTGGATGCATCATCCCAGACCTTGACAGTTTCGTATTTTTCGTATGCACTGTCTCTTGTTTCTTTGAGCACGTCCATTTTTTCCTGTTCTAATATGGTTTTTAAAGTGATTGCGGTGGCAGCTGTCGCATCACGATCTGACATATCTTCCATTCTGTCGGAAATGGTTTTCCCGACTGTGGTATCGGGATAAAAACCAATGGAATCAAGCAGGGGATATTCAATACAGGTATGCCCACCGTCACTGAATACTTGTGCAAGGCTGCAAAGACCAAAGATAAGATCGATCTTGCTGTCGGACATGATCATTTCCTTTGCTCTTCGGGTAGTGTCACTGTATTCGTCCAGTGTTTTGTCGAGACCTTTTTCCTCTATGGATGCAGCAATTTCTGCCTTTGAGGGTCTGCCGTACAGCTTGTCAATAGCAAAGCAAAGCTCATTATAGGTCAGGTCAATCAGTTCCTGACTGCGATGATCATCTTCATATACTGATGTCCTGTCAAAATATGACTCTCCTGTCATAAGATCGGAACAGTGAACAAAATATATGCTGTCCTCGGAAAACTCCGCCGCATTATAGGTCTGGGAAAAGAGCAGAGACAGGCAGGATGCAGGCAGGTATGTTCTGTCCTCATCCTCCAGAATATCAATACCGTATTCTCCTATATCAAGGGTGAGGCTTTTAGTTTCTCCGTCTATGGTTTTTCCGAGAGGATGGCAGTAAGGCGAATTGAGCATGGTACCATCGGAATCGGCTTCGCTGCCCATGAATTTTTCAAATTCTTCAAAGTAAAGGATATCACTATCGGTGTTTATGACCATTGATCCGGTATCGTTTGACAGAGTATAGGTGCCGTCGGTATTTTTTACTTCTGATGCATCGCCCTTGAATACATTCCTGCAAAAATCCACCGTGCTGATATAGGGCATATCAGGCATAGAGCTTTTAAAAAGACATTTCAGCGTTTCGTTTTTTTCTTTGCTGTAAAGATATGCTGTGATATCTTTCCCGGTTATTTCATCCTCTGCAGCGGAAACTGTTACAGGGACGGCTATGCCAAACAGAATCGCTGTCGAAAGGGTAATGCTTATCGGTGCCAATTTTTTTTTCATAATAAGACCTTCTTTTTACGTTTTACTTATCTGATATGTTTTCTGTACTGAAAGGGAGCAAAAGAGCTATTCAAAAATGAGATATTCCGATTTCGGCATATCCTCCTCAGCGTGTGGTTTGAAGCTTTCATTTTCTAAGATATGGTCATCATTAAGCCCCATGGTTTCTCTGCTTTTATTGAACCATTTCCAGTTCTCGATTTGTCTGTCGTCATCAAAGGTGCAGTCAAATTCGTACCATTTCCCGTCAAGCTCGATCATGTTCCATTCATGAGTTACACTGTAGCAGGTACGGACATTCAGTCCTGCCAGACACATCAGATATTTAGCTGTAATAGAATAATATTTGCAGTAGCCTATAGGCTCGATGATGCCGTAATAGCACAGCGGTTTCCCGTCATCATCTTCTCCTGCTTCCAGATTGTAATCCATATAATCCTCGATATATTCAGCCAACCGCACCTGCTTTTCGAGATCGGACATTTCATTTGTAATCGTTTCACTGATGATCTCTTTTGCCCTTTTCTCAATAGTAAGATAATAATCAAGATCGTAAGCAAGAGCCTTTTTCAGCGTATCGTTTTCCGCAATGCTTTCCCAGTCTGCAACAGGGTTGTTGTCAATGAATATGTATTTAATGGTATGGTTGTCCTTCAAAGGGGCGATGCTCCTGATACAGTTATCCAAAAGGAAAACGCTCTCCAGATTCTCTATCTTGGCAAGGGGAGAAATATCCGAGATGGTATCTTCAATGAAAGATACGCTTTTCAGCTTTTTACAGCCGCTGAGGTCTGGTATTTCTTCAATCATATCGAGAGAAAAGCTTATGCTTTCCAACTCCGGCAAGCTATTCAGAGGGGAAATATCACTTATGTCGCTGCCATAAACAGACAGCTCCTTCAGATTGACAAAATATTCAATACCGTCGAGGGTGTGAATGGGGATTTCCGGAGACGAAACAGACAGAGTGGTGACCTTTGTACAGTCTTCTGCGGTAAGCTCCTCGTCCTGCTTCATTTCCAGACTCATTTTTGCTGCCGCCGAGAGTCCTGCATCCATCACGACTACAGGCTTTGTGCCATCAGATGCAGACTGTTCAGCAGTGCTGTTTTCTGCAGATGATTCACCAGAAGAAATATCATCCGACACTTCCGATACGGCTGATGAATGATCATCTGCAGGGCTTGTCTCTGTATTATCTTTGCTGCACGCTGAAACTGCGGAGGGCTTGGTCATTAAATAAACGCTCCTGATCAGATAATCAGTTGAGAATAAAGTACAAAGCGCTTTTACTTCGATTCGTCATCTGATTCCAATACCAATTCCCTCTCGGGTATATCATATAATAAATATCTTCTTTGGAGCCATGAATCCCGTTAAACCATCCATTTTGGGACCAACGATCATAAGAGCTGCGATAATATTTTTCGTCCATGATCATCAGATCAAAATCTATATAGTATCTCCATTGGGATAGATTTTCGGGATTTCTGTGATATCCTCTGAGATAACTACCGCTCAGATAAAGAACACTGGTACTGCCTCCGTTGTACATTTGATCCAATCGAGCACCGGCGGACGACAATTCACCGTTGAATAGTTTTGAATTATGGCATCGATCAAGGAACTCTTTGATCTCGTTTTCGGTCCAAGTGTACTTCACGTTGCCCGCACTCTTGATTTCCGCGTCGTAATCAACGGATAAGTAAGGGGAAACATAGAAGGATACTTTTCTGCCGAAAGCGTAACTGAAAGGATAATATTCGGGATCGGTTTCTACAAGCGTATTGATCTGAGCCTCCGACACACCCGGCTGTATAAAGGATGCGTGCATAAAGATATTATCGCCGCCGGCATTCTGGTTGAAATCGCCCGTCATTTCTTCGGAATGCGCGATCGTATCAATCGACGTACTATTGAACGAAATACTGCCGACGCACTTGTCGTTATTGTTGTCCTTTGTGTAGTACAAATAGATATGCGCATTGCCTTGTGTTCTTGTACAACCATGGTTGCAGTCGCCGCCGCTGGCCACGAAATCTTCTCCGCCTGCCGTTTGTACGGGATAATAAGTTTTGCCGTCCACAGTCAGGCTGCTTTGATAGCCATTATGCAAATAAAACCCGGTGATCGCTTCGCTCGGATCTGTAGTTGTCTTGTATCCGAGATAGATTACACGGCTTGTGTTGTCTCTGATGTATGCGTGATTATTCAGATTGGTGGATGCGATGGTATAACCGTTGCTTTTAAGATAACTCTTTGAATCATTGTGCGACTGCGTTCCTACCAAAAGGACCTCGCTGATATAGGTCTTGACATCACTTTGCTGCGCGTAATGCGGATTTGCTTTGATCTCGCTTGCTGGATGCCCACTAATCTCCCAGATTTCGGAGTTCATCGCTGTGTTGAATGCGTCACCGATGAGTTGATAACGCGCGGAATCGGGATTTGCCGCGACTTGGTAGTGGAACGCGAGCACGCCGATCGCGTTGGTGAGTTTGTACTGCATGATCACGCGGTTGGCAAGACGGAAATTATAAGTCTGAGAATCGAAGTTGTAGATTTGAGCAACCAATTCGTCATAGAACCCGATAGGGTTGGAACCGGCAGGCATTTCCAATAAACCGCAAACGTTCTTGAAAATATCTTCCAGACTCATAACGTAGTTGGAATATCCATAGTAATCCGTGTTGTTGGGATCTTTTGCTTTCTCATTGATGTATTGAATGAGGCGTACGTTGTATTGCGCAACTTCTTCGTTCGTCATCTCGTCCTCGTTGGGTAGATACAGATTGCGCAATTCGGCTTTTTTCTCTGCGATCTCTTTGGCAGACAAACCGATAAAAGAGGGCTTTTCGGTCAATTTTCCGGCTTCAATCGCGTCGTCGATCGCCATATCCAGCGCAGCTTTCTGATAGATGGATGTCACCACGTCAAGCGCGTTGTTCATGGTAAGCAAAGTGGTTTGAAACCCATCGAGTTTGGTTCGTAGATCGCGTCTCAATTCATCTCTTGCATAATATTTTGTCTCATACGCAAGCGTATTGACGACCTGCTTGATCTCGGCAACGTCTGCCTGCACAACGGTGAGCTTTTGATCCATCTCCTCCAGTTTATCCATCACTTGCTGATGCTCGGATTTGATGATACCCGCCATTTCCGCCACGTTCTTGACAATGCCGAACACCTGACCGGCAACTCCCGCATAGTAGCAGACTTTACCAAACGTTGTGTCGAGACCTCTCGTATAATCCTGAATGGCGGACAGGGTATCCGCATTGAGCGTGACCTCTCTGCCCAAATTTTCGGCGGAATAGTTGCGCGCGTAGGTAAAGTCTATCGACGTCTTTTCGCCCCAAGCGTTCGTGACGGCGCCCGCTTTTATGGTAACGTCACCGTCATAATTATAATCATTCTCGCCGAAGCCGCCGTTCGGCACGGAAATTATCATGGTAGCAAGGTTGTTTTCTTCTACCGTCAATGACTTGATGGTCGCACCGGCAAAGTCGTCTCCGAGTTCTATTTTTTCAGCGGTCAACGTATTGTCGATCGTGCCGCCGTAAATGTAAAGTTTCAGGGTGAGTTCCAAGTCATTGCCTGCTTTCTCTACGTAGTCAAAGACGGGATAGAAGTTGGCTTGCGCCAGCAAAATATCGGTCTCATACGCCGCAAGCGTTAATTTGCCGCCCTTGATAACGTCTACAAAATCATTGACGCTTTCCACGTCTTCTACTGCAAGGGTAAGACGTATCGTATTATCGTCTACCTTCGAAAGGGCTTCCACGGTTGCTCCGTCAACGGATACGTTGTCTTTTGTGAGCGTATCGACATCCGCAACACCGTACACTTTTACATTTGCGTTGATTTTACCGTTTTCGAATTTGAGCGAACTTGCGTCGAATGCCGCATAATCGAGTATTACCGGTATTTGGGCTTGGATATCGGCGTATCCGTTTTTGACACCGCTCGATTTGACGCCGATAACGCCCCATTGATAAGCACCGGCAGCATTCTTTGTCGGGGTACCCATGATCTTGAGCGTCAAATTTTTATTGGATTTTGAAATAATCTCTACATCGGTATCTTCAAATGCGTTGCCGTTGAAAAGATCGTCGATATCGATATCGTCTTCAAACTCTCCGCCGTTAATGGTCAGCGCAACGCGGAACTCTTCGGTTCCCGCATAAACGCCTTCTATATCGGACGTCAAGGTAATAGACGGAAATTCGACGTTAACTTCGGAATGGACATTGTAGTTTTTCAACACCATATAGTAGCGGGAAGTAACATAGTCTTTCGCATCTTTGTCAACAAATTTAATGTCATAGCCGCCATTCGCATTTGCAACTACGCTGCTTACTGTCGCTTTGCACGGCAACGCTTCTTCTATGGACAGATTTTTTTCGGAAGCGGCTTGCGTTTCTTCCGAACTGACGTACGTATAAACGTTTGCGTACGGATTGGCATACCGCACTTCCACGTTCTCTGCGGTAAGCCCGTTCAGCTTGATCTCATCCGAGGTTACGGTAGTGGTGTACTTGCCGGCTTTTGAGTAGCTGACAGCAGTAGCCTTGATAGCCGATTCTTCTTCTGCATCGGTGTCGCTTGCCTCAGCGGAGGTATCGCCCGATACTGTGCTTTCCGCATTAGCGCCGGAGCTTTCTTCGCCGCCCGACTGCGTACAGCCGGCAAAGCTTCCAACTGCCAATGTCGCAGCTAACAGCAGCGCGAGCAGTTGTTTCATTTTTCGCATAATGATCCTTCTTTCTGATTTTTTGATTGATATGTATGTTAAGCAAAACGGGCTGAAAGACCCTCTTTGCAATTAACAACCTGATCTGAGATCCTACCCTGTATCCGGGGCATTTTCGCCGGCAAATCCCTCGAGGGAGCCGTGCTGTTCTATCCAGACATATTTGTTCCAGTTCTCACCGCTGAGATATATCTTTGCCCCGACAACGGGATTTCTGCGGAAATTTTCACTTTTGCAGAGTCTGTTAAAGGTGTCGCTGTCAAGACATTGCTCCAGGAATAAAACCGCCTCGCTTTTGTATATTCCGGGTGAATATCTGGCGATGGTGAAAGCTTTGTTATTTTCTCCCATTATGCATTGAACTGCTTTGTTTTGTCTGCAGTTCTTTTTATCCTCCTTTCATTTTTACTCGTATCTTTCCTGAGCGATAAAGGCTTCTGTCAATGCTGCCCAGGAATAGGAATTCATATATTCTCCACGATACGAATTGATAGCTTCTATGTCACCGCCTATAAAACGGTACATATCACAGTTGATCTTTTCGGGGCGGATACGCAGATTGCCCCTGCTCAGTTCAAAAATATCCTCTGCATCATATTTTTTGAGCGTTTCACGCAGGCTTCGGATAATAACATCAAGCTGCTTCTGCATGGAACGGTCATACTGCTTGTCCTCAAAGAGTACCGCAAAGACATTCGCTCTGCTTACACTGTGACCTTGCCTGTCAATAAGGTATGCAAGCAGTTCCTTTGCCTTTGCACGGGGAAAATCTACTGTTTCACCGTCAATCATCAGATCAAATTCTCCGAAGGTGTGTACCTCAATGTGCACAGGTGCTTTTGTCTGCCAATGGTCTGACATTGCGTGCTCGATCTCTGACAGCAGCCGTTCCTTACCGACGGGCTTCATTATATAGCCCGAGGCGTGAAGTGCAAAGGCATCCACAGCATATTCTGAATACCCCGTCAGAAAAATGATCTTCATATCAGGACACAGCGTTTTGAGCTTTGCTGCAAGGACAAGACCATTCATATCCGGCATATTGATGTCCGTCAGAGTTATATCTGCCGTATGATCCCTCAGCCATAATAGTGCATCGTTAGCTTTTTGAAAGCCCTTTACCTCCGGTTTCATAGGCAGCTCACGGCACAGAGATACCGTAAGGTCAAGTACCAGCTTTTCATCATCAATACAAACTATTGTCATTCTTTCACCGCCAATCAATTAGCAATTAGCAATGTGCAATGTGCAATGAATATGACATTACACTTTATAGATTTAATTGCTCTCTTTTTTTGTGTTTGGTTATTGATGCAAGTATTTTTATAAGTTCTTTACAATCGGAATACATACTTTCAAAAGCTTTGGTTTCTATATATCCGCTTTCATATAGTAGTTCAAGCCAATATTCTGTTTCATTAGCTTCTTTATAGGCAATATACATTTTTGCGTAAAAATCGGCTTTACTTTGTGCATTAACACCTTCTTTGGCATTTGCACCAATGCTTGTTCCGCTTCGAAGTATCTGCTTTGATAATACATATTCTTTCTTGCTGTCACACAAGAATTGATACAGCTTTATTATTCTCAAAGCAAATGCTTTGCTTTTATTCAATATAACATTTTATTGTCCATTATTTCACCGTTTCCATCTGATTGCACATTGCACATTGCACATTGCAAATTAAATTGGTATGTGCAGCGTAACTGTCGTACCCTCGCCGGGCTTGCTTTCAACGCTTACTGTTCCGTGACACATTTTCTGCAGTCTTTCTTCAACATTTTTGATGCCAATATGTCCTGTTTCCGAATCTGACTGCTGTTTTGTATCAAAACCCTTGCCGTTGTCGCTGATAACTATTTCGTGATATTTCTCTTTCATTTGTGTGCTGACCCTTACTATGCCTTCATCACGGATACGGACACCGTGCTTTATGGCATTTTCGACTATCGGCTGAACCGTCAGGGCAGGTACGCTGAAGGAATCGTCATTGATGTCATATTCCACACGGACATTCTGAAAGCGGATCATTTCAATATCTGCGTATATTTTCGTATGCTCCAATTCCTTTTGTATCGGTATCAGTTCAGGCTGGCTGAGAGAATCTATATTCTGCCGCAGGTACATCCCGAACTTTTCGGTTGTGTCAAAGGCTTTTTCGGGGTCGATGCGGCAAAGTGCCTGAATTGTGGAAAGCGTATTATACAGGAAATGGGGCTGTATCTGCGTCATCATTATCTGTATTCTCTGCTCCGCCATAAGAGCACGCTCATGCTCACGGACAAACCGCAGGTGCAGCCATATATAGTAGAACAGGCTTCCGCTGACTAATGTGATCGTCAGATATGATATAACTTCCAGATCAGAAGCAAAAAGATCCATTGCAATCCCGACAAATATCATCAGCATATTGAATACAGGAAATACACTTTCTCTTCTCGGAGAACGCTTCAGCTCGCAGATCGTCAGATACAATAAATATACCAGCATTATCACACTTATGATGTGGCAGGTAAAGCAAAGTGGGCCTCGCAGGAAGTGACCATTTTCTATCCAAAAAGCAACCTTGGAGAAAAACGCAGTAAAATATACTGCCGTATTGATCCCTATAAGTCCCCAGAACAGCTTGTAGCTTCGTTCTTTATTAAGTATATAGAAGAACATTATCAGGATGACCGGGCGAACCCAATAGCCCCAGACCGAGGCTATTGTACGCAGTACATCCATTGTCATAAGGTCACTGATATGATCAAGATAATTCTGAACTACAAGACTGAACACCAGACCGATTATTATCATCATAATTTTTCTGTCATGTTTTTTAATGTACGGGTCAATGACGACCGCAAGTGCCAGTCCGATGATCTGGAGCATGATCGGAGCTAAAACAATGTATTTATCCTGCAAGGTACTGCCTCCTGTTAATTTACAGTTATGTGGTGTTTTATATAATAACATTTCCTGTCCAACAAATGTCCAACAAATCAGGGGAAAAAATATAATTAAAACAGATTCTGTCTTTTGAACAAATATTTAGGGATGCGTTTAGTTATAATTGCTATTTTGACTATTGATGATATATAATCTTACAGCCAAAATTATAGTAAGTTTTACTACACTTCAGGCTTCATACAGACCGGGTATATTACTTTATTGCGATAATTTTTATCTGCTTGAAATGAAAAACCGTAAACTGGATTATGAAAAATAATCCAAACATCTATCACACTATAATATTGTCTATTTTGCTTGCCTTTTTTGCCGGATTACAAAGGTTATTTGCAGTAATTGATAAAATATTTTAAATCGGCGTAAACCGCCCTTTTTTGTTGGACATTTGTTGGACAATGGGTGCTATAATAACTTTTTAGTTGAGTATCCATAGTTTAATTTCTTTGGATACTATCTATTCTGCTTCATATTATTAACAAAGAAAGGAAAAACTAAAATGAAAAATCGTAAAACAAAACTGATTGTCCTGTTTCTTGCAGCGATGATTGCTTGCGTCGGTGCAGGGTGTACTGATAACACCGCCAAAACAGGAAGCTCCTCTGTCACATCTTCTGCAGCTGCTTCTGAGGATGAAAGCAAAAGTGAAGTATCAGAAGAAAGTAATACACAGTCAAAGACCGAAAGCGAAGCAGGTGAATCAAGTGCCGAATCTATTAATGAAACACCCGCAAGTGACAGCATAGACTATATGGCACTGGTTAACAAAACTCACCCTCTTCCCGAGGATTGGGAGGATAAGCTGGAAACTGTACACATGACAAACTCTGTCGGAGATGATGTGGAGGTCGAAAAAAAGGCTTATGATGCATATCTTCGGCTGAAAGAGGAGCTTGAAAAGGAAGATATTCATGTTGATCTGGATTCTGCACGCAGAAGTGTTGCGGATCAGCAGAGAATAATGGACGATTTTACCGAGCAGTACGGCAAGGATTATGCACTGAAAACCGTAGCAGCTCCCGGTTATTCAGAGCATCATACCGGTCTCGCACTTGATCTGTATCTTATCATAGACGGCAAGGATGTTGTCGAAAATGAGGATATGATACAGTATCCTGAAATATGGTCAAAGATACATGCAAAATTAGCTGATCACGGCTTCATTCTCCGTTACCTTGAGGATAAGGAGCATATCACGGGCTATGGCTATGAACCATGGCATATCCGTTATCTTGACAATACAGATACTGCTAAGGAAATTATGTCCCAGGGAATCACACTCGAAGGGTATCTCGGTACTGCAAGTGAGGCAGATGTCAGCATTGATCTTGGCAACTCCGAAATATATACGCAGGATGAGCTGAAGGATGCTGTTATACAGATAAAATGCAAATTTGCATCCTTGGCAGGCTGTGAGCTGAAAAGCATTCGTTACGCCGGAGATGGAGCTGTAAATGATGAAAACCTGAACCGGATGAACGAGATCGACAACGGGGCAGGATATACTCAGGTTGCTGAGTTTATGATGGATTTCCATACACCGAAAAATCCGGAGAGTCTGACGCTGGAAGCTGATCGTGATTATACGGACTATAATTGGTGGCTTGCCCGTACCGCAGACGGCGGCTGGAATATCGTATCATTTGGTTATTGATAACAATACTGAGTATTTCTGATGTAAATGTTTTTTGGAAAGGAAAATCAACATGAGAAAAAGGATCTTAACCCTTATTATGGCATCAATACTTGCCATTTCTGCTGCGGCTTGCAGCAATGCATCAGGTGGTGAAAGCAAGGCTTCGACCGACGCCTCAGCTGCATCAACTACATCTGTCGTTTCTGAAAGCAGTAATGAAGCCGGGGCAGACAGCAGCAATCAGCAGTCAGCTCAGGCGGACAGTAAGACAGATTTATTGGAATACTGGACAGAGGATTCACCTGCTATGAAGTCGATAATGGAATATGTTTCGTCTGTAACAGATGAAAAGTCGGATAAGTTTGTTCCCGAGGCTGAAAGAATTGCTGTATTTGATTCGGACGGCACACTCTACGGTGAGCTTTTTCCAACATATTTTGATCAGTGTGTGATGATACATCGACTTGTTCACGATGATACTTTCAAAGGCAATGAGGAAGACACTGCTTATTGCAAGGCATTGGAGGAATATCTGTTGAATGGCGGCGAAAAGCCCAAATCTCCCCGTTCATCGGGTGATATAATTGCAGAAGCATTCAAGGGATTTACTGCCCAGGAGTACCGTGAGTATGTACGCAAATTTATGTCAGAGCCTGTTGCCGGCTTTGAAAATATGACTTATGCCGACGGATACTACAAGCCGATGATCTCCCTCGTAAAATATCTTACTGAAAATGGCTTCAAGGTCTATATCAACAGCGGTGCAGAGGTCAATATGCTGCGTGAGCTGTCAAAGGATGCTTTGGGTGAGTATATTCCTCCCTATCAAATAATCGGAACAACATACGGTATCACAGCCGAGGGTAAGGGAGATGATGTAAAAGCCCGTGATTATACACCAGCGGCAGATGAAAAGATCATCTTTGATGGTACAGTTGCATTTAAGGATCTCAAGTTGAACAAAGTTGTCAGCATTATCAACAATCTGGGAATATCTCCGCTTTTGTCCTTCGGAAACAGCTCCGGCGACACAGCTATGGCACAGTATGTTATACAGCACGGCGGAAAGGCATATATGCTTCTCTGTGACGATACCGAAAGAGATCACGGAGATACAGAGGAAGCTGCATCTTTCAAGGCTGATTGCGAAGCTCTCGGAATTGAAACAGTTTCAATGAAAAACGAATTTACAACTATCTACGGCGATTTCAAACTTACACCTTACAGTGATACAGAGGCAGAACAGTCCATTGCACAGGCGGCGTAATATGAAAGGAAATCGTTAAGACGATCAAAAGCAAGAAAGACAACAGCAAACTTACAATCACTATCACAGGCAGCCCGAAAAAAAGCCGGAAAATATGAAAAAATCCGTAGATGAATTTGTGGGCGATGCACCGCAATTTGATGATCTGGCTATGTTGGGTGTGAAACTGCTTTGATAATAAAAATAATCGGAGGTAAAAACTATGTATCAGCTCAAAGGAAAAATTGACACTACAAATGCAGCAGAATTTGAAAAAGAGATAATGGCAGCAAAACCTGCGGAGCTTGATGCTTCAGAGCTTGAATACATTTCCAGTGCAGGACTGCGTGTACTGCTCAAGCTTGCAAAAACTGTGGGTGATGTTACTGTCAATAATGTCAGCAGCGAAGTCTATGAGATTTTCAATGTGACAGGCTTTACTGAAATACTGAATGTCAAAAAGGCACTCAGGGAGGTATCAATCGAAGGCTGTGAGATGATAGGTGCAGGCGGATACGGCTCTGTTTACCGTATTGATGCTGAAACTATTGTCAAGGTTTATCATAATGCCTCGTTGGAGTTTATCGAAAAGGAGCGTGAGCTTTCAAAGAGGGCATTTCTGCTCGGTGTTCCCACAGCTATTTCATTCGATACCGTCAAAGTGGGTGATACATATGGTGTTGTCTATGAAATGTTTGATGCCAGTACGGTAGCCCAGCTCATTAATTCCGACCCTGCAAAGCTGCCGCAGCTCGGACAGCTCAGTGCCGTAACGCTGAAAAAGCTTCATTCGATCAAAATTGAAAACAATGAATTCCCGAACAAAAAGGAAACTTTCATTGAATGGATAAAAAGTATCGAAAAATATATCCAGCCGGAGGAAGCTCAGGCGATGATCTCATATATTGAAAGCATCCCCGACCGTGACACCTTCCTGCATAGTGATTACAATTCTAAGAATGTTATGGTCAAGGACGGAGAAGTTCTTCTCATAGATATAGGTGATGCCGCTGTCGGTCATCCTGCTTTTGATATTGCAGGTCTGATGCTGGCTTATCTGATAATTCCCAAGGCAGCAGGCACTCCCGAGCGTGCAAGAGCACTTATGGGCTTTGATCTCTCGTTGGCACAGAATATGTGGGGTGTAATGTGTGGTACATACTTTATGACAGGCGATCAGGATGATATCAAGAGAATAACAGGTATGCTTATGCCTCTTGCACTGTTCCTTATGACATATCATGCTTTCAGTCACAGCGTGCTGGATGATGAAGGGATCGCTGTTCGCGTAAACCACCTCATAAGAGGACAGCTTCTCCCGGCAATCAAAAATGCACAGCCGATAGATTTCTGATAAATGAAAGGGTAAAATAATATGAAAAAGAAAGCTTTATCTTTATTTATCTCTGCCGTAATGCTTTCATCGGTATTTGCAATACCTGCGGCAGCAGCACAGACAGAGGATTATCTGTTATCTATGACAACCGAAGACAAGATTAGCCAGATGATAATGCCTGTGTTCCGCTATAGTGCTGATGATGAAGGCAACTATACGAATGTTACCAAAATAACCGACGATATTGAGGCGGCACTCGAAAAGCACAGCTTTGGTGGTGTTATCGTTATGGGACAGAATACCCCGACCAATGAAGGAACCACAAGACTTACAGATGCAATGCAGAAAGCAAACGCAAAGGGCGGTGACCGTCCTCAGCTTCTCATCACTATTGATCAGGAGGGCGGCACTGTGACACGCCTGGGACAGGGTACGGTTATGCCCGGAAACATGGCGCTCGGTGCAGCAAATGATACAGGCATCACTAAGGAGACTGCTTCTTTGATCGGCAGCGAGCTTCGGGCGATGGGTGTCAATGCGGATTTTGCTCCGGTTGTTGATGTCAACAATAATCCTTCTAATCCGATAATCGGTATACGTTCATTCTCAGATGATCCTCAGATCGTCGCAGAGCAAGGAGCAGCATTTGTTCAGGCTCTGAACGATGCCGGTGTGATCTCCACGCTCAAGCATTTCCCCGGTCACGGCGATACGGATACCGACAGTCATACCGGTCTGCCTCTTATCAATAAAAGCTATGACGAGATCAAGCAAAACGAGCTTGTTCCGTTTCAGGCTTGTATTGATGCGGGATCACAGATGATAATGACAGCCCATATACAGTATCCCCAGATCGAAACAAATACATATAGATCCAAACTGACAGGCGAGGATATTTATCTTCCGGCTACACTTTCAAAGACGATCATAACCGACATCCTGCGTGGAGATATGGGTTATAACGGAGTTGTTATCACCGATGCTATGGAGATGGATGCCATAGCAAAGCATTTTGATAAATATGATGCCGCAAGGATGGTAATAGATGCAGGTGTGGATATTCTGCTTATGCCTGTTGATACCACAACGAAAGCAGGCTTTGAAGAAATGGACACTTACATCTCTACGCTTGCGGATATGGCTAACAGCGGCGAGATATCAATGGATAAAATCAATGCAGCGGTAAAAAGGATCCTTACGCTGAAAGAAAACAACGGTCTTATGACACCCTATGACGGTTCGGATATTGAGAGCCGTGTGGAATATGCAATAAACCATGTGGGAACAAAAGAAAACCACGACAAGGAATGGGAGATCACAAAGAAGGCTATCACCCTCGTAAAAAATGAAGATGATACCCTTCCGCTCACTACACCTAACCAAAAGACAGTTATTCTTGTCCCCTATGATGATGAAACGATTCCGATGAATTATGCTGTCAGAAAGCTGACCGAGGACGGAAAGCTGCCGGAGGGTGCAGCCATAGAGGCTTATTCTTACAGAAAGAAAAACCTTGAAGATATGATGCCCAAAACCGAGGGTGCTGATAATATTATCTTCCTGTCAGAAATATATGGTGCTTCTGCTTTGTCCGGAGATATTGCTCAAATGGCGGATGTTATCTGTGATGATATTCATAGCAGGGGCGGTAAATTCATTGTAATGTCCGTAAATCTTCCATACGATGTAGCACGTTTCCAGAAAGCCGATGCGATAATGCTTGCATATCTTGCTGTTTCAATGCCCGTTGACCCGGAGGATAAAACCAAAGAAATACAGAAGTGCGGTGCAAATATGCCTGTTGCTCTTTATATGATGTTCAGTAATGAGGATGCTCCGACTGCAAAGCTTCCTGTAAATATTCCTCAGCTTGATGAAGATTACAGCTATACCGATACGATGCTTTATCAAAGAGGCTTCGGTCTGACATATACGGCAGAAGAGCCAAAGAAAATAATTGCAGAGCATACAAGCATTAACTGGGATCGTTCCGGCGGCAACATTGTTATCAGAACCAATTCTGAGTCAGAAACGGTTGCAATCCGCATTGGCGGCGGTGTTTCCGGAACAGATAAAACAGAGGGCGTTACACTTGAAAACGGCACAGTAACACTTTCCGGCGAATTTGCAAACAAGATTCTTGAAGACGGCGAAAACACATTAAGACTTATTTTCTCCGATGGAGAAATTGAGATCAGTATTTTTGTAACAAATACAGAGAAAAATAATGAACCGTTCGATACCTCAGAACCTGAAGATACAGGTAATTCTGCTGCCCCTGATGAAACAAGCGAGCCTGAAAAATCAGATGTATCCAAAAGTACGGATACTAATTATAATACAAACGAATCCGGCAGCACAAATACTACTAACGATAACAACAATATACCGGGAACAGGCGATGCATATCCGATTGTCATCATGCTCTCTGTTATTGTATCTTGTTGTATAGCTGTTTTTGCAGCAAAGAAACATACAGAAAAGCAATAAATCCGCTTGATCTGAGTGATATAAAGCTCCGTTGTAACTGAATACGGATGCGGCGGAGCTTTTTGCATTGATAAACATAATATCTATTAACAGTTTTATTATACTTATGTGATTTTGAAAGTGAATAGGTGTGGGTTCATTAATAATTTCCTTAGTCGTACTGTTCATCGGATTTGCAGTTTACGGCAGAGTGACGGAAAAAATATTTGCCCCTGACGACAGAGAAACACCTGATAATAAAGTTTTGAATTTTTGAAAAAATATCGAAAAACGGTTTGATTTGTTGCGGATTTGTTGCACCTTTCGTGCTAAAATGAAATGGATTGGGGATTACTCTCGTTATCGCAGATTTTTTTCACGTAAAAATGCTCCTTTCGGAGCTAAAATAATAAATCAAAAATTTTAAGGAGACGATCATTATGACAATCGAAAGCAAAAAAGACGCAGGCAAGCTCACGCTTGCTATCACAGGCAGACTTGACACCTCGACAGCCCCGAAGCTTGAAGAGACTCTGAAGGGAACATACGACGGTGTGACCGAGCTTGTTTTTGATCTTGCAAAGCTGGAGTACATTTCGTCCGCAGGTCTTCGTGTACTTCTGTCTGCACAGAAAACAATGAACAAGCAAGGCTCAATGAAGGTAATAAATGTCAGCGAAGAGATCATGGAGATATTCGAGATCACAGGATTTACAGATATACTTAACATAGGGTAAGATTATGAAAGAATTTAAAACAGAAGCGATCACAGAGAATCTTCATTCGGCACTGGAATTTATTGACGGGAAGCTGGAACTGATCGGCTGCCCTATGAAGCCGCAGATGCAAATAGATATTGCAGCGGAGGAGATTTTTGTCAATATCGCACATTATGCGTATACATCAGGAACAGGTGAAGTGACTATCCGTGTTGAGCTTTGCCGTGATCCGTCCGGGGCAGAGATTACCTTCATAGACCGGGGTGTACCTTATGATCCCCTTGCAAAACCCGACCCGGATGTCACCCTTTCCGCAAAGGAAAGAAAGATCGGCGGTTTGGGGATATTTATTGTAAAAAAGAGCATGGACGAGGTAAAATATGAATATCTTGACGGCTGCAATGTTCTCACAATAAAGAAGGGGTGGTGATCAGATGATAAAAAAATTTGGTCTCACCCTCGGTGGATTGCAACAGAAAATAATCAATCTGGTGCTTATTTTTATGCTTGCACTTATTGCGGTATTTTCCGGAGTCTGGTTCTATCAGTCGGCAAATCTTAATAATGTTGTCAGCGATGCGAGCAACGAACAGCAGAAATCTATCGAAAAGGTATCCGGCAACACAATGCATCAGGTCATAGATGGCTCAATGACAAAAACAAACGCTTTGCAGGCATACATCGCAGATGATATGTTTTCTGATGTAAAGACGGATGTTGCTACCCTGCAAAGCCTTGCAACGGGACTGTTTGAGCATATGGACAACTTTGAGCCGTACCCGTTTGAGCTTCCTGATCCTGCAAAGGACGGACAGTTTTCAGCTCAGGTGCTTTATGAAGAGGGCGTGGATTATACCAAATCTGAATATCTTGGCATTGCCGCACATATGAGCAAAACAATGATTGCTATGTGTGAGCAGTCGGATTACCTTGACAACTGTTTTATCGGACTTGCCGACGGTACAATTCTTTGTGTGGATGACAAATCGGCAAACAAATATGATGAAAACGGGAATCTCCCGCATTTTTCCGTTCGTGAAAGACCCTGGTATGTGGGTACTGCAAATGCTGGTGAACTGTGGTTCTCAGGCATTGAGGCGGATACATATACAGATAAAATAGGTATAGAGTGTGCTGCTCCTGTGTATAAGGACGGCAAGTTGATCGCCGTTGTAGGTGCAGATCTCTTTCTCAATTCTATGAGTGATTATGTCAACTCGGCATCAAGTCAGGGCGGCTATATCGCTGTCATCAGTAACGAGGGTAAGGTTATTTTTGCACCGGAGGGCAACGTCATATTTACCGTTGAAACCTCAAATAACGCAAAAGATTTGCGTACTGATGAAAACAAAGAGCTTGCAGGATTTGTCAGCAAGGCTCTGACTGAGCAGACAGGGCTTACAACCGTGAATATAAACGGCAAGGAATACTATATGGCAGGTTCACCTATGAATACTGTGGGCTGGACAGTTGTATCCTTTGTTGAAAAAAGTATTACAGAACAGCCTGCACGGCTTATGATAAGCGAATTCAAAAATATCAATGAAGATGCTACTGACAAATTCAATGAAGGTATGAACCATTCAAAGCAGACAATATTTATCATGATAGCCGTACTGCTTATCTTAGGTTCTATCGGAGGACTGATTGTAGCAAGCAGGATCGTAAAGCCTGTCGAGCATATGACAAAACGCATACACGAAATAAGCGGAACAGACCTTGCATTTGAAATGGATGATACCTACCGCACGGGTGATGAGATAGAGGTACTGGCGGAGTCCTTTGCAACTCTTTCCAAACGGTCGATCAGCTATATTGAGCATATCACGAAGATTACTGCAGAGAAGGAGCGTATCGGTGCCGAACTTGAGCTTGCAACTAAAATTCAGGCGGATATGCTGCCGAATATGTTCCCTGCATTCCCTGAGAGGAAGGAATTCGACATCTATGCCACAATGACACCCGCAAAGGAGGTTGGCGGTGATTTCTACGACTTCTTCCTTATTGATGATAACCACCTCGGTATGGTAATGGCGGATGTATCCGGCAAGGGCGTTCCGGCGGCATTGTTTATGATGATGTCAAAAATTCTTGTCAATAACTTTGCAATAATGGGCGGCAGTCCTGCGAAGGTACTGGAACAGACAAATGCTCAGATATGCAAAAATAATGATGAAGAAATGTTCGTTACGGTCTGGTTCGGTGTGCTTGACATAGAAACAGGAAAGGTAACGGCTGCTAACGCGGGACACGAATATCCTATCATCAAAAAAGCAAACGGCGAGTTTGAACTGTTCAAGGATAAGCACGGCTTTGTTATTGGCGGCATGTCCGGCATGAGGTACAAGGAGTACGAATTCACGCTTGAAAGGGGCGGCACTCTGTTTCTCTATACGGACGGTGTTGCAGAGGCTACTAATGCAGAAAATCAGCTTTTCGGCACGGAGAGAATGCTTGCAGCCCTCAATGCAGAACCCGAAGCAGACCCGAAAAAGCTGCTTGAAAATATGAAAAAATCCGTAGATGAATTTGTGGGCGATGCACCGCAGTTTGACGATCTGACAATGCTGGGTGTGAAGCTGCTTTGATAAATCGGAGGTAAAACTATGTACCAGATCAAAGGAAAAATTAACTCTACAAACGCCGCAGAATTTGAAAAGGAAATTATGGTCGCAAAGCCTGCAGAGCTTGATGCTTCACAGCTTGAATACATTTCCAGTGCAGGACTGCGTTTTCTGATTTCTGTGAATGATCGAATGGTCAACAAAAAAGGAATGATCTTACGAAATGTCAGAAAAGAAACGATGGAAATATTTGACATAGCAGGATTAAGCATAATACTGACAATAGAAAGGGGAGAACAAACATGAAAACAAATGAAATATATGTAAGCAATCAGGGTGCAGGGCGAGAGGAAGCACTGAATGAAACGGAAAAGTATGCCGATTATCAGGGGCTTGACCGTAAATCAAGAATGCACATAAGAATTCTTGCTGAGGAAATGCTCGGAATGGTTGAAGCAATAGCAGGAAACTTCTATGCTTATTACTGGATCGAAGATGACAGCGAAGGCTATCATCTTCATCTTGAAGCTAAGGTTGAAATGAATACAACAAAGAAGGATGCCCTGATAGATACTTCAACAAGCAAACAAAACAAAAGTGCAAGGGGAGTTATGGGCAAGCTCAGAGATGTTTTTCAGAATTATTGGATGGGATATAAAGAAACAATTAATGATTCAGCATATTATTATGACTATATGAGATACGGTATGATCGATCCGGAATTTAATAGCAGTGCAGGCTTTTGGTCGCTTTCTCAGTACCAGACTGTTGTCAGGAAGGATGACAGTAATCAGGAAGAATGGGATGAGCTTGAAAAATCTATTATTGCAAATCTTGCTGATGATGTTACAGTCGGCATAGAGGGTGATAATGTTGAGATGGTTATTACAAAAACAGGTGGTAAATGACAAATGAAAAAGAATAAAATAAAGCGTTTGATAGTATTGATGCTTGCATCTGCACTCGGAATGTCTCTGACAGGATGTGCAGGCGATTCGGTATCTACACAAACTAATTCAGCAAATTCGGAATTGACTATAACTGAATCAGTTAGCTCCGAAACATTGTCTGAGATATCTGAACAAAAAAGCACTGTATCGGAAGTTAATGTTACAAAGCAGTCCCAGCAGCTCAGAACCACCGGTATTATAAGAGCCAGAGAACTCGGCGGCTATCCGGCGGCAGACGGAAAGAAAATAAAACGTGGAGTGCTGGTTATATGAGATTTCAAAGTAATAAAATAACCAATGAAAGGAAAATCTAAAATGAAAAAAAGTACAAAAAGATTGATTACTGTTTTGCTTGCATCAATGCTGCTCTCACTGACAGCCTGCAGCGGTCAGGATGCACAAAGCTCACAGACCTCCGGCAGCACACAGAACACAAACACGGCTGCTGCATCACAGGACACGGAAACCATTTATCAGGTAGCACTTCTGCAGTCACTCACACAGGGCTACTACGACGGAATTATCAAGGTCAGCGAGCTTAAGGAGCACGGCGACACAGGTATCGGCACATTTGAGGGCGTAAACGGTGAAATGATCGTCATTGATGGTAAGGTTTATCAGGCTCTGGGTGACGGCTCTGTTAAAGAGGCAGCGGATGATGAAACAGTACCTTTCTCGAATGTCACCTTCTTTGACAGCGATGCTGCCGTTGATCTGAAGGACATAAAGGATATGGCATCCTTCAAATCCGAGCTTGATAAGACGGTTGCTGAAAAAGGCAAGAATATGTTCTATATGGTCAAGGTCAGCGGAACATTTGAAAAAATGTATGTCCGCAGTGAAATAAAGCAGGAAAAGCCCTACAAATCCCTTGATAAGGCTCTTGAAACCGACCAGCGTGAATTCAATTATGAAAATATCGCAGGTACGGTAGTAGGTCTTTACTGCCCCGACTATATGGGCGGACTGAATGCAGCAGGCTGGCATTTCCATTTTATTTCCGACGACAGGACAAAAGGCGGTCATATTCTGGAGCTTAACTTCAAGGAGGCAAAGGCTGAGCTGGATATCACACCGAGTTTTGATATGACCCTTTCCGATAACGGCGACTTCCAGGGCATGGAGC
>Ga0326511_10000740_pt1 | contig 28489 bp, 16 predicted proteins | sample 0_2496_0518_D_FD_203701 | JGI IMG/M metagenome (GOLD analysis project Ga0326511, IMG submission 203701) | Bovine rumen microbial communities from UC Davis, California, United States - 0_2496_0518 | ecosystem: Host-associated > Mammals > Digestive system > Stomach > Rumen | place: USA...
GAATCGAATGAGTGAAAATATAATGAAATGCTTTCTCTTATGCAGTCATTATCTAAAGAACTTCAATCAGTATCAACAGGGCCAGTTGTTTTGACTTGAGAGCAAATGAAAAAATTAAATCGTATTACATTGTTGCGTGCTCCATTTTTTTGAGCTCCAATGTCAAGAGATCAAGCAAGAGAGGCATGAAGGGAGGATATTCTTACTTGAGAAGATATGAAAAATAGAAAAACTTTAAAACAAGCGTGAGAAAGGTTTGATGATCTGGCGAAAGATGAGAAAAAATATAGAAAAGAATTAGATAAAACTCTTGATAAGTATGCAAAGTATTTGAATGAAAAAAATGCAACTAATGGTAGTTTGCATATTGCACAATGATTAACTGTTTTAAATGAAAGATTGGAGCTTGGAGAATATATTGATAGGACTTATGCTTTATTGCCAAGTGTTTCACCTTTGGTTTTAAATCTTTGTAGTAAGAAAAATCAAAAAGCATTAGCTTGTTGAAATCGTATTCAAGTAATGCATAACTGAAGAAAAATTGAAGTTATTCCTCAATCAATGGTTGTTTCAGCTTGAAGAGCATGAGAATATTATGCATCATGTTGAACATGATATTCAAATATTTTTGAGAAATTTTTGGTTGAAAATACTAAAATGAATCAGTCTCAAGCAAGAAGTATGGTAAATATGTGATTAATAGCTTGAGTTCTTACTGCTTGATATTTCTTATTTACAAAAAAGGAGTGAGATGGAAGAAAGTTTGCTTTCCCTAGCTTAAAAAAATTAGCTTGAGTAATTTCAATACCGCTAATCGCTAATTATGCTTCTCAGATGACAACATGAAATTCATTATTAGATAATCTTGGTAGACTTTGGAGAACTTGAGAATTCCCTTGGAGTTCTTCAGAAAGTCTCCCTACTTCAGAGCAACTTGCTTCTCAGCAGGTTATGTGACAGTTTGTTCTTTTGGGAATACCTAAAAGAGATATAAAGAGATATAAATTATGATCATTTACAAATTGAAAATTGACTAAGTTAAATTTATGAGATATGATTACTTATCTTTGAACATTAGAAAGTCAATCAACTTCAAGTGATGAAAGGACTAGAATTTGAATGCAAAGGCTTGCTATTGAAAGAATTAAGAATGATAATTGAGCTTCAATAGCATTAAATAATTATGTTGCATCATTGTGAATAACTGAATCTGAATTGGATTGAGATGGTGATTTAAGTGAACGTTTATCAGAAACTAGAGCAAAGTACCAAAAGATGTTAGATTATATTTCTGAAAGAGGTCTTAAGATTGATGATTCAAAAAAAGATAAGGTATTAGATGCTTTAAAAGAAGATAAAGTTGATGATAAGTTATTCGATAAGTTAAAAGAGGAGTGATGCTTTATTCCTAATCCTGATGATGAAAGATATAAAGAGATATCTAAGTTAAATATTACTAATGAGAAAAAAATTAAGCTTTATGAAGCTTATAAAAAGTTATGTGATGAATGAAGTAACTTTGGTAAGATAGAGTTAGAAGTTGAAAATGATAAAATCAAACTTACTTCGTGAGCTGAAAGACATAAGATTCTATTGAATACAGACTTGACAATCGATAATCTTACCAATGGTAGTTGAAAAGATAAAATAAGATTTGGATCAGAAGAAGAATTGTTGAGAACTTGATTGTTTGTCAATTATTTGAGATCTACAATATGGAAGGAAACACCTAAGAGTGAAGTAAAAGATGCTCCGTTTAAATTAAGTTGAGGTTTAAAATTCTGGGATGATCTTCAATTTGAAAAACCTACAGAGTCTGTAACAGTTCTTTCAAGCTTTGTCCCTTTCTTTAGTGATATGGCAAAGAACTTCCCAACAATTGAGAAAAAAGCAAATAGAGAGTTCCTTCGTGACTATCTTAATAAACTATGGTTAGATGAACATCCCCAATATAAAAAATAATTTTAATCTATAATATTTAAAAGATGAGAAATTCTATTGATTACAGAGAAACTGGTAGAAAGTGGAAGGTTGCTCTTTGAGCATCTGCTGCTGCATTAATGCTTACATTGACGAGTTGTAAAAATGCTCAAAAGGATTATGAAGAAGGTGTAACAAGTGAGCAATTGGCTAAGAATGATGCGAAAATTAAGAGTTTAAAAGATTCTTATGAGTTTTATTATCAAGAAATTCAACATCGTCAACAAAATCTTTTAGCTTTAGAAGCAGCAGGAGATATTGCTTGAGCTAAAAAAGAAAGAGAAAGAATTAAGGAATTAATTGAAGCTTTAAAAGATACAGAAAAGCAAATTGATGAGGCTTCTAATGATAAGATAGATCTTACAAAATATAATCAAGAATGAAAAGTTGCTTCAGAAACTGAATCTGCTGGTTGAGTATGAGGTCTTGTTATTCCTCCTCATAGAACATTTTGAGAAACTAATTAGTTTGTTTTTCAAGTTATTCGCATTCAGTCTCAGAAACTGTAGAATTGATATCAGTTGCTAATAGCATTTTGATATGCATTTAAAAGATTTTCTCTTCACATGAAAGCTGATATTAGCATCATAAGAGACGATTTTGGAAGATGAAAGTTTGTTATTAGTTCGTCAACTAAAAGGAATGGAATACCTGGTCTTATGAATAATCTTGTTTGAATTATAAGGTCTCAATTATCTGCTTTCTGAATCTTTTGTTCTGGGATGAATGCAGCAATGTTATCATTATCGATTTCTTTTGTGAGAGTATCCCATCGATTTATTGTTTCTTGATTGATATCTTTAATATAATTAATATTCCTCAAGTATTTTCGGATGTATGGTAATGACTCTAAATATCTTATCATAGTCGTTCCAACAGGGAGGAATATTTTTTTTTCTTCTTTTTTTTCTTTTATAAAGTCCCGAATATTATTTGGAATAATCATAGGTTCAAAATGGAGTTTTTGATTGTTAATATTTTCTTCGTAAACAGGTTTAAATGTTCATAGACCAACATGTAGACATAGATATTTTAGTTCAACATTTTTTTCTTCTAATTGCTTTATTAGTTCTGGTGTAAAATGTAATGATGCTGTTGGAGCAGCGGCTGATCCTATTTCTTCAGCAAAGAATGTTTGGTATCGTTGTTCTTTTTCTTTTTCATATTTTATATATGGTGGTAGAGGCATTTCTCATATTTTTTCAAGGAATGAGAAAATGGTTTGATTCTGTATTTCAAAAAGTATTCAATTTTCAGTAAATTGCTTACTTTCTAAGATAGTATTATCATTAAAGAATATTTTACTTCATGGTTTGAAGTTCTTATTATCTGAGACAAGACATTCAAAGCTATGTTCTGTTATGATTTGGTATACAAAGATTTCTCATGATTCAATAGTTACTGTTTTTCAGCTTTTTCTAATTATTTTTTCTCATTGTAGTGGTATTCTTGCTTTGAATACTTTTGTTCTGTTCAGAAATATAAGATAATTATTGTTAAGATATTTTGGTAATTGTATAAAGGTTGAATGTTCTGTTTTATATTCTCAATTTTCTGGAGTTAAAACCATCATCTTAGCATTGTGTGCTGGTATTGATGGTTCTTGTGCTATAAGATTGTTTGGTAAATCATAATCATATGAAGAGAGAAGAGCGTCTTTATTTATCATATTCCTTGTTTATTTTAAATTGTTTCGTTGAATCTTATCTTTTTCAATTTTAAAATCAATTTTAGGCTGAAAAAAACTTGGTATATGAACCAAGTCCTTCAATTTTTTTTTGTTTTTGTATGTGCTTATTTATGGTTTTTAACTTCTCTTTTCATTAACATATTGTGAATATCCATTCTTGTTTTACTAGCATTACAGAATTCGTCGATACTTAATACTAATACTCCTTTTATTCATTGAACTAGAGTTAGTAATTCGTATCCGTTTTCTGATAACTTTTTCATATATAGTTTTTCATTTTCTTTGTTGAGCTTTTTTTCAGGAGCGAAGAAGTAATTTAATTCTTTTGGAGAGTGCTGTTCTTTTTTACCTTCTCCAGTGCAAAGACTCTTTATTTTTTCTGTATTTTGATCATTTAAAAATATTAGGTATTCACAAAATGAATCCATATTTTTATCAATATTTTTTAATTTATACCAATGAAGGTATTTTAATGAAGCAATCACTTCTTCTTTAATATATCATGCAATATTGAAAGAATTGATATGTTTGCTTATCTTTTCTAATAATTCTTCAGTTTTTGTCATTGCACTTCTTCGTTTTGTAAAGATTCCTTTATTTTCCTAGAGTAACTGTTTTTATTTCAACATGTTTTTTAAGATAATCTAATAGCATTTCATCGTGGGTTACAAGAACAATTGTGTTACCAATTTGATTTGCTTTAATAAGAATATCTGCAATTTGAAGAGTGTTTTCATGATCAAGATTTCATGTTGGTTCATCTGCAATTATGAAGTCTGGTGCATGAATTAAAGCTCTTGCCATTGCTACTTTTTGTTTTTCTCATCCACTTAGTTTTTTTATTTCAGTAGTTTCAATACTTGAAATATCTAGTAGATTATTAACAGCATCGTATTTTTTCTTTATTGTAGTGAGTGGTGCTGAGTCTAAAACTAGAGGATATATAATATTTTGTTTTGGTGTTAAACTGTTTATTAATTGATAATCTTGGAAGATAATTCCAATTTTTCTTCTATATCTTTGAATCTCGTCATCTCAAAATTCAGACATATCTTCCATTTTATAGTATAATGTCTTTTTGTATGGTTTTATTTGTCCTATTAGAAATTTTACTAGTGTAGATTTTCCAGTTCATGACTTTCCTGTAATAACAGTAAAATCTCACTTCTTTAGATTGAAGTTGAATTTTTTAAATAGGATTTTTTTACTTTCATCATATCACCATGTCATATCATGGATCCAGATAAGAGGAATATTAGCATTGTCTTGTCCTGGAATTTTTACTTCTTCTTTTTGTTTTTCATCTATCATGATGTATAGAAACATAAGTTAAAAGACTATAATTTTTCTTATATTAAGTATATCCTAATAAATTGGCATTTACAAAATATTTGCAGTGATTAAATGTTTTGAGCTTGACAAATTTTATGAGTGTATATTGTCACATATTATATAATTTTTTTTGATAATTATTTGTTTTTCATAAGCTCTCAGAATAGTGATTCTCTGCTTTTTTGTTTTAATTCTTCAATCTGTTTTGTTTTGTTTTTTAGGAATTTTTCTACATCTAATCCGAATTCTTCTAACATATTTTTTGCGTAATTTGCTCAAATATAATGTGGCATAATAACGTAGTCCATTCATTTTTCATAAAGCATTATTGCTTCTTCTAGGTGAGTGGATACACATATTATGATGAGATTTGGATTCTTTTCTTTTAGAACTCATAAAAGAGCAAGATTAACATCACTGTTTGTTATTGTTGATATAATCATCTTGGTTCCGGTTAGATTGATTTCTTGCAAGAATTCTAGATCAAGTGCATCTCAATATAAACAATCTAATCCCTTTGTATTTAGTTGATTTATCACATTGGGGTGTTCATCAACGATTAGAATATTATATTTCTTAGCTTGGAAGTGTTTGTATAATTCTGATCATAATCTTCAGTATCAAAACATTATAATATCATTAGGTGTTCCTAGTTTATCTTGGCTTTTTTTGTTTAAAGCTCATGGAATATATTTTTGTCGTTTTCATAGTTTCTTATATAGTGTCATGTTATATGTTGTAGTATATCATGAAATAAGAATACTTGCTATTCCGATTATTGTAATCATTGTAAGTAAGTTCGGATCCTTGATGAATCAGTTAGTTATACCCATTGAGATTAATATAAAAGAGAATTCACTCATAGGTATTTCTGCAATACCTGTTAGAAAGTTATTCTTTTTAACATGTCATATTAATTTTAGAAGCCACATTGTAATTGTTGGTTTTAGTATGATTACTAAGAATAATCAAGCAGTGACAAACCATCGGTTAATTGTTCAATTAAATGATAGATTTGATCAGAGAAGAACAAAGTATATTACAATGAAAAAGTCTTTAAGAACTTTCATTCTACTTGTTATTTCAAATCTATATGGTGATGTTGCTAATGTTATTCATGCGAATAGTGCTCATATTTCCATTCAGAATCATAACATTTCAAAACAGGTAGCAACAATGAAACATCGTCCAATTGAAAACAATAATAAAAACTCTTGAGATTCAGCAATTATTTTTGTTATTGGAGGAAGTAGGTATTTTGATGAAATGTAGAGTCCTGCAACAACTCCAATGATTTTTATTAATAACATTCATGCGGTGTGTATAATACTTTCTCATCAAATTGCTGAAAATGTTGCAACAATTGACATAAATAGCATTACGAAGATATCTTGAGATACAGAAACACCAACAGAGAGTCTTCAATAGGTAGAATCTAGATCTTCTTTATCTCATAATAGTTTTAATATTACGATGGTTGAACTTAATGCTGTTGCTGTTCATATATATAATGAAGTCATAAAATCATATCAGAAGAGTAATCATACTATAAATCCTGCAATGCTACTTCATATTACTTGTAAAATTCAAACGAGGACGGTTTTTGTTCATAGTCATTGAATTGTTGCTGGACTAAGTTCGGTTCAGATAATAAAAAGTAAGAATACAATTCATACTTGTGAAAAACTATTTAAGAATTCATATTTGTTGAAGAAATTTGGAAAAATAAAAGCTATAATTGTTCATGCAATAATATAACCAATAATCATTGGCTGTTTTAAAACTTTCATAGCTCCTAGAGATAAAAGAACAACTCATAGAATTATTGAAAATGATAGAAAAAATTGATCCATTCGTAGTATCTTTATATAAATAGTATATTGAGTATAGTTAGAAATTTCATTTAATCAAATTTTGAGTTGATTATTCTCTATTATTAATTGACTTTATTTATGAATGATTTTCTTTATAAGATTTGTAGAAAATATTGTTTATTTATGTTGTTTTACTTTTGTTTATTCATTTGTTTTCTATGGACTTAGATAGTGCAAATCTTGTTGAATATGAACTTTATTTAAAAGGACTTAGTGAAAATACGGTTAGAAGTATTTCTTCCGATTTGAATGAGCCTGATTGGATGTTGGAGAAGAGGTTAGCTTCTCTTAAAATTTTTTATTCGCTTGAAATGCCTCATTATTGACCACATATTTCAGATTTGAATTTTGATAATATTGTTTATTATGCAAAACCTAAAATAGGTTCAAAAACATATGCAAATAACTGGGATGATGTTCCTGAAGAAATAAAATCTACATTTTTAAAGCTATGAATTCCTGAATCAGAAGCTAAATATTTAGCTTGAGCTTGAGGCCAGTTTGATTCAACTGCAATTTATCATAAAATAAAGGAGGTTTGGAAAGAACAGTGAATTATTTTTGAAGATTTATCTCATGCTTTGATTGAGTATCCTGATTTAGTAAAGGAACATTTTATGCATATTGTTCCTCCTACCGATCATAAATTTGCTGCGCTTCATTGAGCAGTTTGGAGTTGATGAAGTTTTGTTTATGTTCCTAAGTGAGTTAAATTAACTCAGCCATTGCAGGCATATTTTCGTATGAATACTTTTTTGTGATGACAGTTTGAACACACAATTATTATATTAGAAGATGAATCTGAGGCTCAATATATTGAATGATGTTCTGCTCCTAAGTATAATCAATTATCGCTTCATGCTTGATGTGTAGAAATCTATGTTTGAAAAAATGCTAAAATGAGGTACTCATCAGTAGAGAATTGGTCTACAAATACATATAATTTGAATACAAAGAGAGCAATCGTTGATGATAATTGAATAATGGAGTGGGTTTGATGAAATCTTGGTTCGTGAGCAACAATGTTATATCCTTGTTCTATTCTTCAATGAGATTGATCAAAATCTGATAATCTTTCTGTTGTTATGGCCTCTACATGACAAGATCAAGATGTATGAGCTAAGGTTATTCATTTATGAAATAATACTTCTTCTAATATTGTTTCAAAATCAATATCTTTGAATTGATGAATTAATACTTATAGGTGAATTGTTAAAGTGTGAAAGAATGCTGAAAATGCTGTATGTGCAGTAAATTGTGATGCTTTAATTTTAGATGAGGGGTCTGTTAGTAAAACTATTCCTTTGATTGATTGTGAAAATTCATCAGCATTAATTTCTCATGAAGCTTCTGCAGGTAAAGTTGATGAGAATCAATTGTTCTATTTAATGAGCAGGGGAATTCCTCGTGAAAAAGCTATGTCATTGTTAGTGAATTGATTTGTATCTTCAGTTATTAGACAACTTCCATTGGAGTATGCTTGAGAATTAAATCGTTTGATTGAACTGGAAATGGAGGGAAGTGTAGGATAATTTTTAGAAAATTACTTGCATTTTCCTATTTTTTTAATAGCCTTAAATTTGTTATTTCCTTCTATTTATATTGTCGATATATTGATGAAAGACTTAAAAATGTATATTAATGGTGAATTTTGTGAGAGTTCAAATTGAAAATGGATTGATGTATTAAATCCTTCGACAGAGGAGGTTATTTCTCGCCAGCCAGAAGGAACAATAGAAGATGTTAATCGTGCTTTAGATGCTGCTCGTAATGCACAAAAAAGTTGGGAAAAAATGTCCTCTATTGATCGTGCATGATATTTATTAAAAATTGCTCAATGAATTAAAAATCGTGAAAAAGATTTTGTAGAAATACTTATGCGTGAGCAATGAAAGAACCGTAAGTGGGCTGAAATTGAAGTTTCTGCAACAATAAGTTATTTTGAATATATGGCTTCATTTGCTCGTCATATTGAGGGTGAGGTTATTCCTTCAGATCGTCCAAATGAAACGATTATTTTGAAAAGAAAAGCTATCTGAGTTGTAGCGGGTATTTTGCCTTGGAATTTCCCATTCTTTCTTATTGCTCGTAAAGCTTGAGCTGCTCTTATAGCAGGTTGTACTATTGTTATTAAACCAAGTCAATTGACACCAGAAAATTGTACTGAGTTTGCAAAGGTTGTTGATGAGGTAGGCCTTCCTGCATGAGTTATCAATATTGTTACAGGTAAATGATCTGTAATTGGTAATGAAATGGCTTGAAGTCCTAAGATTGATATTGTTAGTGTTACATGATCTGTTGTAGCTTGAGAAAGTATTATGGCAGCTGCTTCTAAAAATATTACAAAGGTTTCATTGGAACTTTGATGAAAAGCTCCAGCAATTGTTTTGAATGATGCTGATTTAGAGCGTACTGCTCAATGGATTGTTGATAGTCGTATCGGTAATAATGGTCAGATTTGTAATAATGCAGAACGTGTATATGTACAAAAAGATATTAAAAAAGAGTTTACAAGAATCCTTGTTGAAAAAATGGCTAATGTAAAAGTATGAGATCCTTGTAAAGATGATTCTGTTGATATGGGGCCTCTTGTTGAAGAACGTGCATTAGAAAGTGTCTCAGAAAAGGTTGAACGTGCAATTAAACAAGGTGCAAAACTTCTTTGTTGATGACATCGTGTAGGTGATAAGTGATATTTTTATGCAGCTACTGTTCTTGATAATTGTACTCAAGATATGGATATTATTCATGAAGAAACTTTTGGTCCTGTAATTCCATTAGTTGAATTTAATACTGTAGATCAAGCTATAGCATATGCTAATGATTGTGATTATGGTTTAGCATCATCTGTATTTACAAAAGATTTAAATATGGCAACAAAGGTTTGTCGTGAATTAGAATTCTGAGAAACCTATATTAATCGTGAGCATTTTGAAGCTATTCAAGGTTTCCATGCTTGAGTAAAAAAATCTGGTATTTGAGGTGCTGATTGAAAACATTGAGTAGGTGAGTATCTTGTTACTCATGTAGTATATCTTGATACTTATGATGATATGTAGAATTGTTTTTATAGGTTATATTTAAGTTAGAAAATATGCAAATTGAACAACAGCCAGAACTTCGTGTCTTTTTGGCCGATATTGTAGATAAACAGACTCCTAAAGATATTCTTGAGGATAGAATGAGAGAACTTGAAAATTTAGTAAATACTTATTGAGGTGTTGTTGTTCTCCAAAAATATCAAAAGAAAGATTTTCCTGATCATAAAACATATGTGTGAAAAGGTAAGTTGGAGGAAATTATTTCTGATATGCTTCGTATGTGAGCAAATCTATTGATTATTGGTAATGCATTAAAGCCTTCTCAAATTTATCAAATTAATGAAAGATTACGTGAAGTAAGTGAGGAGAATAATTTAAAAGATAAAATGGAAGCATGGGATAGAATTGATTTGATTCTTAAAATCTTTGAGAAACATGCTACTTGATGAGAGGCTAGATTACAAATTGAGCTTGCAGCAATTAAGCATATGTGACCAAGAATTTATTGAATGTGAATGGAACTCTCAAGGCAGTGATGAAGTTCATGAAGTTCTTGATGAGCTACAAGAGGTATTTGAGAAACGAATACTGAAAGAATGAAGAGGCATTTAAAGGAAAAGGTAATGAAGATAGAAAAAAAGTTGGTAGAGTATACTCAGATGAGGAAACTTCACCGTGATGCGAGAAAGAAGAAGTGAATGCCTACTGTTTGAATTGTTTGATACACAAATGCTTGAAAATCTTCATTACTAAATGCTATGACTAAAAAATGAGTTTTAGCAGAAGATAAATTGTTTGCGACATTATGAACTAATGTTTGAAAGTGTTATCTTATTACAGATCCAACGACATGATTATGAAAGGAGATTCTGTTGAATGATACTATCTGATTTATAAGAGATTTACCTCCAAAATTAATTAAATCATTCTCTTCAACATTAGAAGATAGTATTGAATCAGATTTATTGTTACATGTTATAGATTCAAGTGATCCATTTGTTCAGGAAAGAATTGAAGTGGTGCATCAAGTTTTAGAGGATATTTGAGCAAATCAAGATAAAATCCTGGTGTTTAATAAAATTGATCTTGTTGATAAAGAGAGAATTGATTTCTTACAACAGGAATTTAAAGATTATAATTGTGTGTTTGTTTCTGTTAAACAATGAGATTGATTTGATAAATTAAAAATGGAATTAGTCAATAAATTAAAATAAAAATTGATTGCATTAATTTAGATTAATGCTATAAGTAATTGGTATTTTATTTGTTATACCTTTGTATAATGGATGTACATAATCTTATAATTATTGGTTCTTGACCAGCTTGATATACTTCTGCTATTTATGCCTCAAGGGCATTATTAAATCCTTTGTTGTTTGAAGGATATATGGCTTGATGAATTCCTGCAGGTTGACAATTAACTACTACAACTACGGTGTATAATTATCCTGGTTTTCCAGATGGTATTGATGGTCCAGAATTGATGCTAAGAATAAAAAAACAATGTCAAAATCAAGGTGTTGAAATATTACCTAAGACAGTTGATCGTGTTGATTTTACAGTTAGACCATTCAAAGTTTTTGCTTGAAATGAGGTTTATTTTGCTAAATCAGTGATTGTTGCAACTTGAGCTACTGCTTTAAGATTGAGAATTCCTTGAGAAGATAAGTATTGGCAAAGAGGAATATCTGCATGTGCTATTTGTGATTGATGATTACCTATTTATAGAAATGGTAGATTATTGGTTGTTTGAGGTTGAGATTCAGCTATGGAGGAGGCAAATTATTTAACAAAGTTTGCTAGTGAAGTTTGGATTTTAGTAAGAAAGTGATTCTTTAGAGCATCTCAATCAATGCAGCAAAAGGTTGCGTTGAATGATAAAATTAAAGTGTTGTGGAATACTGAAGTCTTAGAAGCTATGTGAGATGGTCATCAATTGAAAGGGGTTAAAGCTTTTAATAATAAAACTAATGAAAAGTTTGATATTGATTGTGCATGATTGTTTTATGCTATTTGACATAAGCCTAATACTGATTTCTTATGATGACAATTAGAGCTTGATGAAGGTTGAAGTATAAAAACTGATATTTGATCTGCTATGACTAGTGTTAAATGAGTTTTTGCAGCAGGTGATGTGAAAGATAAAAATACTCCGTTTAGGCAAGCTGTTGTTGCTGCATGATCATGATGTAAGGCGGCTTTAGAAGCAGAACAATTTTTGAAGTCTTCTAAGTAATTGTACAATGAAAAAACAAAAATATTTAGATTTTGTTCAAAGCATTTTATCCTCTGATGAGGATTTTTTGCTATTTAAGGAGCTTTATCAAAAGAGGTTACCTAAGAGTGTAAAATTTATAAACTCAAGAGTTTCTGTGGATGATATAAAATCTTTTTTACATTCTAAATGATGGCAGTTTTTTTTGCCTGAGTTTTTGAGTTTCTCAAATGTCTCATTTAATGATGTTGAATGTGTTGAAAATGCAGATGTAAAATCATTAGGAAGTCATTGTTTTCATAATGCATGATTGTTCTATATTCAAGAGATATCCGCAGGATTATCTGCTCAAGTTTTGGATGTGAAAAAATGAGATTTGGTTTTGGACTTATGTTCTGCACCATGATGAAAAACAGTTCAATTGGCTGATAAATTGTTAACTCTTGGTTGATGACATGTATTTGCTAATGAGCTTTCGTTTGCAAGGAGAAAGGCTTTAGTTTTTAATTTGAATCGTTGTTGATTATATAATACTTCTATCCTTTGATATGATTGAGTTTCTGTTTGAGATTTGGCTCCTGAAATGTTTGATAAAGTTTTGGTAGATGCACCGTGTTCATGAGAATGAATGCAGTATAAATATGATAAGGACGTTGTTTATTGGGATCAACAAGCAGCTGAGAAGTTAGCTAAGTTACAAAAGGAGTTATTAATTTCTTGATTAAAGTCATTAAAGGTTTGATGAGAATTGGTTTATTCAACTTGTACATTGAATCCATATGAAAATGAGTGAGTACTTTCTGCTGTTTTGTGAGAATATTCAGATTCTGTTGAACTTATTAATGTTGCTGTTCCTTGAAAAAGTTCCTGATTAGAAGATTATATTGATGAATCTAAAGCTTCTTTAGTTGCAAGATTTTGGCCTCATATTCAAAAAACATGATGATTTTTTATTGCTAAATTAAAGAAGTTAAAACCAATGTTGGTTGATAAGAAGGAGGACGCTAGATTTTTTAAAAAGTCAGAATATGATTCTTCAGGAGCATTACAAGATGCTGTTCGAAATTTTTTAGATGGGGAGTGGGGTATTCCTAAAACTAGTGAGTATCAATTTTTTGCTTCCAAAGAATTTATTTTTGTAAAGGATAGTAAAGTAATTGATAATAAATGATTGTTTGTTGAAAAGCAGGGAATTCCTATTATTAAGCTTTGATTTAAGTGAGATTATATTCCGCAACAGTGAATTGTTACTGTATTTTGAAATAGTATGAATAGAAATGTGATTGAACTAGGTTATGATGATTTACAAAAAATATCAGAATGATCTGATATTTCTTGAGATTATTGATTTGAATGAAAATTTGTTGCTGTTAGACGAAATTCTGTTTGATTATTTCTTGCCAAACAAGTTAAGAATAGTTTGAAATTAAAGATTTAGTCGTGTTTACAATGACCGCAACAATGTCCTCAGTGACAATGGTGGTGTTCTGTTTCTTCTTCATCATCTTCTGGTAGTTCAATAGATTCTGTAATTGCTCTTATCATAAAATCTAATACTTCATCATCTGTTACTTTTTCTTTAGAATTTTCTTCAATGATTTTTTTTAACATCATAAAATCATTATAGGTTTCATCTTTAATTTTTAATTCTTTCATACAAAATAATCTTATTTTTTAAAAATAGAGTGAATTATAACAAAGGGGAATGCTAGTATTTTTCTTCGACTTGGTTTTATTCGTAGGAAGGCTGGGTATTTTTTAAATATAACGTCTAAAAATATTCCAAACTTATTATTTGGGTCCTTGTTATTGATAGGGTATAGTATAAAATCTTTTAGGAATTTTAACATACTGTACTTCTCTTTTAAAAAACCCTGATTTTACAGGGTTAAAAAATTATTTTTCTTCTCTTTTAGTTGTCTTTTTTGTAGTTTTTTTAGCTGTTTTTCATTCTTTTTCAGGTAGAGCACCTACAAGCTTTCAGTAGATTTGTTTTTCAACAAATAATTGTTCTTGATTTTGATCATTCCAATTAATACTGAGTCAAAGTAGTTCTGTAACCTTATTAAGGATGAAGAATTTTTCTAGACTCTCAGCAGCTGCTGATTGTACTCAATCTACAAATTCTTTAGTTTTTTCTTCTCATAATTGAGCGAAGTATTCTTTTACTTTTTCTTCACTACCAAATCTTTGTCTTAAATTATCCATTCTTACTTTGAATTCTTGATCAATCATTGACTTAGGAATTATAACACTAACTCATGATTTTCTGATATCATTTAGGTAGTTTTCAATTGTATGAACAAGTTCGTGTTCTTCCTTTTGATTTACGATTTCTTTTTTGATATAAGCTCTTAATTCTGCATTAGTCTTTACTTCTGCATCTTTACCGAAAAGCTTTTCTATCATGCTATCATTTAATTCAGGAAGAATTACTTCTTTAACATCTTGGATTGTAATCTTAACTTTTTTTGCTTCTCATTTTTTTGCGTGAAGAACTTGTGGTAACTTCTTCTCATCGTAAGCTAATTCAATTACTTCTTTCTTCTTTTTTCAGTTAAATGTTTTAGCCCAAAATTTATCTTCGTTGAATTCTGTTTCTCAAAGGTAAGTTGTTCATCTATCAACTGTTTCTCCATTTTTATCAACGAATTCTAATCCTAATTTTGAAATAGTATTTTTATCTGAAATAACTTCAGCATCTTTATAATCAGCGTAATTCTTTTGAATATTTAATAAAGAGTCTTCAACTTCTTTATCTGTTGCTTCAACTTTTATCTCTTTCATTTTTACACTTTCCCATTTTTTACCATCAACTTTTACTTCAGGGTAAACATCTAAATGGAAAGTAACAACAGTATTTCATTTATCTTCTTTAGTTTCGTATCCATAAGGTTCTCCGATGAACTTTATTTCTTTATTCTCTTTTAATATTTCTTGGATAGCATCGTTAATAAGATGTTCTGTTATTGCCATGTCAATATATGCTGGTTCAATATTTTTTTCAACAATGTGCATAGGTACTTTCCCTGCTCTGAATCCAGGCATTTTCATATCTCTAGCAAAATGTTCTAATACATGACCTCTTACTTTTGATTTATCTTCATCTCAAAAGTTAACAGTGATGACGTAATCACAATTTTTCCCTTCTGTTAATTTTTTATTCATGGGTATGAAATAATGATAAAATTGTATTGCTTTGAGTGTATTTATTCTCCTATTCTTTTCAAGTTGAGATTTAGAATAGAGGCACTATAATGTTTTTCTCAAAGTTTTTTGTATCTGATTTAAATAGTAATGCAGGAATGTAATATCATCATTGTTCGAGATAGATATATTTTCCTTTAAGCATAGGTATTGATCATTCTTGTCATTTTTTTGTCGTATCTATGTTTCATTCGTTTGCTAGTTTTTCAAGTATTTGTTTCTTAGTTTTTTGAAGTTGATATTCAGATAATTGGTATGATTGAACATCGTAGTTATAAATATTTACTATTATTCATTGCTCTTTATCGAATGTTGCACTAAATCATTCTTGTTTTTTATCAGCGTTCCATATTTCTTTATCTTCAATGATTCTTGGATAGAAGAATGTTATTTTTGAAGCTGTCTCTTCACTGATCGTTGGTTCTCAATAGTATTTTAATGTTAGTCAAAGTTTTGTTAATTCTGATTTGATAATTTTTTTAATTTCTTTTTCACTAAATTCTTTTTCCTGTTCAATATATTCTTTATTTGCGTTGAATAATTCAATTTTTTTATGGTCCAAATCAATGCTGATGTAGTATTTTTGGTCAGCTGTTTCAAATAAAATGTTTTCAACTATTCAAGCTTTGAATCATTTTGTTTTGATTTCAGGTAGTCTTAAATATTTAATCAATGGGTTGATTAAAATATCTTTTGTTTCTAAGTTTTTCATTATGTAAAAACTTTTCTTGAGGCTTGGAATTTGATTCTCTCAGATGTGATAAAGGATTGGGTATGAAGAAATTATCGTATTTTTTATTTTGTTTCATTTATTCTCATCTTCTCAACTTCAAATTTCTCAAAATGCGTTGTTATCTAAGTAGTTTAATGTTTTAGGATTACTTAGTAATTGTGGAGTAGGATTGAAACTAATTATTCATAGTACAAATAAAATAATGAATAATCATAGTGCAAAACAGAATCCAACAAAATAGAATTTGAAATTTTTTTTGTAGTACTGAAAATATTGATTATTTATTTCGTTGTTTGTTTTTTCTTTTTTTGTCATCCATTTGGGTGTTTATAAAATATTGTTATTAGCATAATGATGTTTAGTCCTTTTTCAATTGAAATTATGCTTGGTTGCTGAGCTCGTCATCTGAATCAAGTCTTATGAGTATACTAGATTTTTTGAAGTGCTTTTTTAATGCTTTTTCTATGTCATTGCTTATTATGTTAGCTTCTTTTAGTGATATATTTTTATTTTTGAATACTAAATGGAAGCTGATAAATACTTTACCTCAAGATTTATGTGTCTTTAGTTTATGAAAACTTTCAATGTTATCGTTTTTTAGAATAATCCTTCAAATTTCTTCATCTTTTTCTATACTTTTATCCATTAATACATCAACTCCATCTTTTATGATTCTTATGCTTGGGAACATAATATATATAGCTATACCGATTGCTATGATTTGATCTATGAATTGATATCCTGTATATTTAACAAGAACAAGTGCTAGTATTATTCAAGTGTTTGTTAGAAAGTCCATTGTGTAATGGATTAAGTCTGCTTTAATTATTAAGTTATTTGTTTTATTTGCTGTTCTTTTCATATAAAAAACAATGATTCATGTGATGATAATTGATATTATCATAATGACAATACTTTCATTTATAGAATTTAATTGGTCTCAGTGTATTAATTTTTTAATTGATGAAAAGATAATGAGTCATCATGAGATGATAATTATTAATCATTCTATTACAGCTGCTATTCATTCGACTTTTCAATGTCAGTAATTATGCTCTTTATCTGCAGGTTTTGCAGATTCTTTTAGTGCAAAAAGATTTAATAGTGAAACCATTAAATCTAAGAGTGAATCTGCAGCCGAAGCTAGTAGTGTCATACTTCAGCTGATGATTCAATATGTGAATTTTATTATTGCGAGAAGGAATGCTCAAAAGCTTGCTATTTTTACTGCTTTTTTTTCTCCATGCATTTGTTGTATTTATTTTTAAATATTATAAGAACATTGATTCAAGTCCTTTCCATATTGCGTAAGAAAAGATGATTACAATAATTCAGATTATTGCATTTTTTATGGCATTTTTTCCTTCTGATGCTTTTCATCAGAAGATAGATGTAGCATATAAGTATCAAGCATAAAGAATCATAATACTTCAAATAAGTATTCATAATTGGTTTATAAATCTTATAATATATACTATGTATTTAAGAATTATATCCCAATTCATTACTCATGTTTCAAAAGCTCTTCATATATCATTTGATTTTGCAATTTCTTCTGCCTCCTTATTATATCTTTTGTTAACCGTACCTGCTCATTTTGCAACATCATTTACAATTTGAGCTGCACTTTTTTCTGTACCTGATGTAGTTTCTGGTATAATGTGAAGATAATTTGTTGTTGCTGAAGTTATCAGACTAATAGATCATAATGTAATTAAAATTGCTGTTAATAATTTTTTCATCGTTTTGATAGTATATAATTTAAATTAACTACATTTTAGTGTTACTTGTTGTATCAATCTTAGTACTCAAAATAAGTAATTATTAGCTTTTGTTGCGCTGCTATCTACTGTGGTACTTCTTGATGTTAAATAATTATTATAATTTGTAAGAGTATTTTGCATTAGGAGATTCGATTGTGTTGTAATGAGTTTTCAGTAGAGTGTTGCTTTTTTTTGTAGTATATCATTAACTTTATTTAGACAGTTCTTTTGAATGAGAATTGTATTTTGGTCTGAATTATCAAATCTTCATTGTTTTGCTGAAAGATATATTCCAACTTGACATAGATTTAAATATTTTGTTGTTAGATCTCGTTCATTAATCTTTTTAAATTTTTCTCTGTCATTGATTGAAGTTCCTCATTGTTCTGTGTTTTCTATTTTACTTATGAATGTTCATATACTTGTTCAATCATAGTGAGATATGATATACTTTGGATTTTTTGATTTGAATTTATTTCTGCTAGTGTCATCCCAGCATTGATTATTTAGCCAATATTCTTTGTATAAGGTGTCTAATTTTTGTGGTAAGGCTCATTCTGGATCTGTGGCAAATTTTTCTAGTTCTTCTTCTCGTTTTGCTGCTTTTTCATCTAAATCAAGACCTTCATAAGTTTTTGGTCATAGTCTTCTAAGCATAATGTTTAGAATATGATCTAGTAGATATGGTGTTTTAGGATAGTCATCTTTAATATCATCATAATCTACTTTTTTACATGTTTTATCATCCTTGGCTCAATTTAAATTAAAGCAGCAGTATTTTTTTAAGTTCCTTACAGCTCTTAGCAATCCTTTTTCAGTTAGCAATTCTTTTCATAAACTGTTTTTATAATTGATTTCCATGCTTTCAGATAGTCCATTTTTGAGATCTATTCATGAAACAAATAAACAGTCACTTTCATATGCAAAACTTATATTGCATATGAATAGTAGACTTAAGATGCTAACTGTGATTAGGCTTTTTTTCATTTTTTACGTAAGTTAAATACAAAGAGTTTATATCGGAAAACTTGATTTATTCAAGAGGTTTTGCCTTGAAGGTGATACTTGCTATAGCATCTCCAAAGGCTTCGTATATTTTATAAGTTATTGTTTCATCTGATTTGTTGAATGTATAATCTCATTGAAGATTTTCAGTGGTGTATAGTACTCATGTTGATCCTATATACAATATTACTTTATCATCTTTCATGATAGCTTTACCTCATTCAAATGCTCAATAATTACCTCATTCAAGTTCTATAACATTTCATTTGTATACTTCTGTTTTTATTAATTCTTCTGGTTGAATTATGATTTCAAAGAGAGCAGTATCTCCTTGCATGAGTTTGATTGTAGGATATCATTGAGATAGGTCTACGCGAGGTTTTACACTTCAAGCATAGTCTCATTTTAATTCTATTTCTCAATTAGCTCAGTTTACGTTTGCTATATGTTTATTGTCTTTTGAATATAATCATATATCATCTCAATAGTCATAATATTGTCCTGTTACTTTTGTTTGATTTGTGGTTACAGGATATGTCTGTTTTGCTGTTCATCATTCTGTTGCAGATATAGGTGTTGTTTGGTTGTTCCTAAATCTTTCAAAGCTAACATCTCATTTATCAATATCTGTTTCTAATTCAGAGATAATTGATACAGGACTTTTAATACCTTCTTTAAATCATTCGTTACGGATAATATCTTCGATTGAAATTCAAGGAATTTGGATATTTAGATTTATCGTTTCTTCTGTATCATTTCCTTGAGAATCAATAGCTGATATTTTGTATGTTTTTGTTCCTTTTTCAGTAAAGAATAAGTTTGGTAATAGAATGACTCATGTAAAGCTATCAAAGTCTCTTTCGTTTAATACTTTACCTGTATTATTCTTTGTGTCTCGTTCCATTAATTTTGTTTCACGTACTTTTGTTTCATCGAATCGAGTTATTCTTAGGTTATAGTATGTTCCAACGTATCAATCTAAGTCATATCAGTCATCGATAACTTCATTATCTTTTTTAACTCTTTCTAGTTCAACGGTTGCTTTAGGAGGTTGACCATCTCCTATTGCTTGTCTTCATCAAACTAGTTGATTAGACCAAGGTGCATTTTGTTGATAGAATATTCAATTTAATTTTACTGTTGTAACTTGTACGTATTCTCGTTTTCTAGGAACTTCTGGAAGATTGAATTGTAGTGTTTCTTCAATAGGATTATAGTATCTTACTTCGTAAATTTTATTTCAAATAAGACTCTTTATCTTTTGTGTTCTACCTTGTAATTCAATTCATAGATTCTCTATTTCATCTTCCATTCCGTTTGGAAGGAATAGAATGTATTTGATTGTATTCTGAGAGTTCCTTTCTCGGAATCAGTCTACACGTTCGATAATACGCATTAAGTATCAGCTTGTTGATGCATATTGATTATTGTCCCATGAAAGACTGATTGAATCAAAATTCTGTCATTTTAATTGGAAGTTTTTAATTTCAGCATTTTGATCATAGACTTTGATTTGATCTGAGAATAATCATCATGCAGATATATATTGTTTTTGAGATCATTCTTTAAGTGTTGGTCTTATAACAATTGCATTTTTTCACTTTGTATTTCATTTCTCAAAATACTTAACAAATAGGTTGTAATTATCCCACATAATAAGTTCGTTTTTTCAATCTTTATCAAGATCTTTTTCATAGTATCAAATGAACTTTTTATAGTTATATTCAGAATTTACAGCATTAATTGTTTTATCTCAATCTTTGATGAAAATTCCTTTAACATATTGACTATAATCGGTTGTTGATGCTTGATTAATAGATGGTGTAGTGTTTGATGCAGCTGTTAATAGTGGTTTTGAAACACTATTTCATTCATCGTCTGTTAGAATTGTTGTTCATTCATATTGATTCTGTTTAATACTGTACCACTGATTAATTTTATCTTTAATTGATGTCATGTATTTAATTGAATTTTCGTATGTCTTCTCGCTCATATTTAGTTCTGAAGCCGTATGATTCTTAAGAGCAGAGTAGTATCAATCAACTTTTTTACTCTCAGTTTCAATAAACAAAGCAGTTGCATTTGATTTTGAGATAACATTTTCAGCTGTATCATTTTTGTTAAGAAGATTTGTCGCAAATGTTAATTGGAATGGTTCTTCTTCTTTTCTATCTTTTATAGAATTTAAGAATCAGTCATAATCGTTCATTGCTAATTCTGCCCAATGATTAACATTTTCTTTTTCTTCTTCAATTAGTTTATCTAGATCATTTTTTATTTTATTTATTCCTTTTTCGTTCTTTTCAACTTTTGTGTTCGTTGATGCAAATGCAATTACTTCATTAACTTTCTCTTTATCTTGTACATTTACAAGTGATTCACGTAGTTCGTAAAGTTGTTCCTTCATTTTATCAGGAGTGTTCGCTTTTGTTATTTCTGCATTAAGAACGTAATTCCTATTTGTTGCGTTATCTAATTTTTGTTCGAAGTCAGATGTTTTACTATCTAAGTAATTAACTTTTTTTTCTGTTTCTTGAAGTAGATTATATGTTTTTTCATTTATAGGATCTACAATGCTCTTTAATAAGCTATAGAATGCACTGAAATTATATTGTAAGTTAACATAACTATCAACTTCTATGTCTATTCCTTGAAGTGGTGTTTGTTTAAAGAAGAATGTTAAATCAAGATTATCAACCCGAGGTACTTCATAAGACCTTTGTGTCATTTGTTCAATCCTTGCTTTAACAGCACTTTCTCATACTAAACCTATTCAAGATTTGATGATACAATATATTTTTGAAAGTGTTTTTGCTACATTTAAGAGTCATGTGATCTGATTTGGTATTTCAGGAATTGTTGGAGCAGGAGGTAAGATAGGAAGTTCCATTTTTACTTGTGGTATGAATGATGGAAGTTCTGGTAGCTCAGGAGGTTGTGGTATTTGTGGAATATCAGGAATATCGAAATCTATATTGAAGTTAATTCCAAATTCTGGTGGTTGTGGTAGATTTGGTAATCTTGGAAGTTCTATTGGCTCTGGATTGAATGTAAAACGAGGCAACATAATGTTCATTGAAAGATTTAGGCTTGAAAGATCAATATATAGACTCGGTATTTTTACACTTGGGATAGGGATTGTTGGTATTTCAAAAGCACTACATAAGAAACTTAATTTACATGAATATTGGTCGTAGGTATCTTGTGTACATTTTCAGCATTTAGCTCACCAATCTACAAATAAATCAATCATAACTTGATATGTTTTTACAATTGTTACAATAGTGATAATTGCGTCACAATATTGAGTGAATCTGTTTGCATTAACTTCCATCCAATAGTTTATGTATCAGAAGAAGTTTCAAATTAATGCTGAAATATCTCCTAAGTACTTATCGGTTACATGGAGCCATTCGTATATTTGTAATGGGAATCTTTTGTATGCTTCAAGTGTTTCTACATTTTTGAAAATTTGTGGTCCAATTTTTTCGAATTTGTTTTTAAGTTTAAGAATCTTTGCTTGAGCATCTTCAACTAATTGACAATGTCTTGCTTTTTCTGCATTTGATTTATCTGCTTTTTTACAATTTGATACAGCAGCTTCAACTGTTGCTTCCCATCAATTTAATATTGTTGAATTATCTTCATACCATGTTAATAAGTAGTTTCCGTATGCTTCAATATCATCGCTGTATATTCGAGGTATTCTTATTGGGATTTTTTGTGTTGATATATTAACGAGTTCTGTGTTATTAAAGAGTTCTTGTAATTCTTTGAATGGATTAGCTCATTCAGCAAGATTTAATTGTCTTATTTGATCTTTTGAAACATCAAGACTATGTACTGTTTTTATTTGTTTTTCCATCCATTCTTTTACTTTTTTGTTTCATTTTGTAGCATCCTTTGCTAATTTAATTTCATCTTTATGATTTCCTTTACTTGAATTAGTGATATTCTCGACATTTGTTCCTCATATTTTATTTATTTCTTCAGAAAGATATCCTATATCAGGGAATGTAAATACTATTTCAAATCTTAATAAGTTGTTTATCCGGTATTGTACTTGCCTATCAATCCAATCTACAATAATTTTTTGTACTCATTGTTGTATTCATCATAGTAATTTATTTTTTATGTCTTTAGCTCATTTGATTTTTACTCAATTAATTTCTATTCAAGTATCTCAGTCTCCCATCTGATCAACATATGAGGTAATAGGATCATAATCGATATCAATTAGTCATCATAAATATGTTCATTCTGCTGGACTAATAGGGTAGCTAGATGTGTTTAGTGTATTTGATGCAACCATTGTGAATGGTGATTCTCTATCTTTTGGATTACATGCATTTGTATTTCCATATTCTCATACCCAATCTTCATATATTTCTCCTTCGTCTCAATTTCAATCATTATTATCACTCATTCATCATCCTCAAGATGAACATGGTAAAGAAACTGCTGTTACAATACAGTTTCCTCCTATATCTGCAACTGGTGATGGAATGTTTAGTCAAGCTTTTTGAGAACCTGCACAAATTGCAATTCATAATTGCGCTGTAAGTGTAGGTGCAGCATATATTCTTATAGCTGAAAAATATGGTGTTGGCATTGGAGAGTATCCTCGTAAGAACTCATCTGATTTATCATTAGCAAGTCCCCATGGTATTGGAATAGCAATAGGTCCTGTTGGTGTAGGAACCCGTAAAGTACCAGGGAAATGAAATGATGGTAATCATCTTCATAAAGTTTTTGTTAGTGGTTCTAGAGGAATACATCACATTATGTGATAATTTCATGGAGCAAGGAATGCTTGATTGAATGGCACAGGTAATCATTCACATGTTTTAGCTCATCATTCTGTTCAGAATGTAAATCAGTGACATAGACTGTTCGCAAATTTTTGTAGATTCTGTTCAATATTCTTTAAGTCAACACCCATGATTTTTGTGATATCAAGGTCGATTGTTCAAAAATTTAGACCGTTGTTATTAAGAACTTCTCATCGAACTTCTTTTAACATATCTTTTACTGTAAACTTTTCTTTAGTTGAATTAAGGATTGCAGATCCTTCAGTTCAATTTTTTTCAGCATTTGCGATGTCGTCTTTTACTTTTTTGTCTGCAGCTTCATATGCAGTTTGTGCTCCTTGTGCATATTTATTTGCTAGTTCTTGTAGATCAACAATTTTTGAATTATAAGCTCTGTTTTTGTTTGTTTTTGCATTTTCCAAAACTTCTTCTTTTTTAACGCATCAGTCAACTGGTTGTACGATGATACTAGGAAGATTATCTGTTGTTGGATTTCAATTTAAATCTTTATATGTTAGATTATATTTATATTCAAATACATATTCATTTCCTTCTTTTTTAGGTTCTATTTCTGTGATGTTAAAATCATATCAACCAACTCAACTATTTAGTTTTCACTTTCATTTTGTGATATAGAAATAGCTTGGTGTTCATGATTCACGCCATGGTCACTTTATATCTTCTAGAATGGCATTAAGATTTATATGACTTTTTGGTAATGGTATTGTTACAGTAACTTCTACTGTATCTCAGTTATCAAGTCATCATCAATTAAGGTCTCTGTAATTCTTTTCCATAACATAAACTTCTTTTGAGTTTGTACGGTCTATATAGTCTCAAATGTCATTTAAGTTAATATATGCTTGTTCTCAGTTATTTAGTCAATCATTTATTTTGAACCGAGTTCAGAATGGATTTTTAATAAGTATATCTTTATTTTTTTCTTCGTATTTTAGACCATTTCGGCGCATAATTGTTATGTCTTCTTCTTCAGCATTTTTTACTGTTATTGCTGATATTGGTTTTTCTCTTACAATTTTTATTTTATAAACAGGATTTTCTAGTTGATATTTTAATGTATATTTAAATTGTAAAGCTCCTCATCATCTTATTCATGAAGCTCCGTTTGCATTAATAATACCAAAATCATATCATGCTGTTCATTGTACGATTTCTCATGTTCAGTTTGTGAATTTTAAGTCTTTTGGTGCTCATGTTTTTGGATCACGATCTACAACCCATGGTCATGAGATTTTATCAAAGTATTCTGAAATTTTTACTCAGTTTGTAGTAATTGTTACTGTAACTTCTACTTCATCTCAGTCATCTAAGTCTCATCAGTTTTTGTCTCTGAATGTTTTTGTCGGTTTATTAACTTTTTTTGTGTTTGTGAGTCCATTATATTTTTCAACGTTATATGCTGTAATGAAGGCAAGATTTTCATCGTTTAATATGTCGAGATATTGTCATACAAATGGATTCTTAACGTAAACACTTGCTGCTTCAGATGCTTTTTGTGCCTGTTCAGTATTATCAATTTTATCAGATAATCCTATGATTGTTTCAATTTCCTCTTTATCGATATTTCATGATTCTAATTTTTTAAGATAAGCTGGGTCTATATATATTCATTGTTTTTCTAGCTCTGTTTGTGTTTTGTTTGGATCTAATTGTCATTTTAGAACTTCATTATTTAGATCTTCGTTTGAAGGATAAGTTAATCAATCTCGTCTTAAAATACTGTCATCACTTATTCCTTTTGTTACTAATTTTATTCAGAATTTTTTAACGATTTTTGTTGATCATTCTTGTCTTTGATATCGGTTCTTATCACAATCGTATACATTTCTACTAAGGTAACTATGTGTAGATTTTGTTCAATTTCAGTATATTATTTTAAGGTATCACATTTTATCTAGAGTAACAAGATCTGCTCTTCAGTCATTATCCATATCTTCAACAAACTGTTGGATTACTCATGATAAGTCTTGTGGGTCTGAATTTATCTTTCAAGATTTTGAATTTGTGTTTAGACATACTATATTTCAATCAACATCAAATACTCAATCAGAGTTTGTATATGCTCTCATTTGATTCCTTCAGTTTTTTATGATGATATCTTCAAATGTATTTCAATCTACATCTCATACAAAGACTTCATCTATTTGTTCTGCACTTACCATAAGTGTTCATAAGTCTTCAAACTTATTATTGTTATATTGCTTTAATAGATTAATGCTTCAGTCTTTATATATAACAATTAAATCTCTTAATCAGTCTCAATTATAATCGATATCTGTAACTTTAGAAATTGATTTTGATGGTTCTGAGAATTTTACTTGTCATAATCATCTTTTTGATGCAACTTCATCTCTATTTTTGAGTAGTGGATCTCATATATTTATTAAGAATTCTGAACCGAATGGTATTGTTGATTCTCAAACACTTTCTCATTCTGCAAATAGTGTAATGTTTTTGAAATCTGCTCTAAATCAAATGTATTTATCTAGTTCATCACTATTTTGTATTGAATCATATCATTGGTAGGCATTGTCTAATGTATTATTTGTAGATAGCAATGCTTTTACTTTTGAAGATGTTGTTCATCTATCAAATATTTCTCATAGTTGATATCCTATTCATTCTATTTTACCATCGATTTTTGAATAATCTAGATTTGTAATAATTGCGCTAGCAAGTACTTGTCATTTATATGTTATGTCTCGGATAGGGGAGAGTCCTAAGTTGAATTTTGATAGTTCAAATGTTGCTTCATTCTTTACAGCAGCAATTTTTTCTCATCATTTTGTTAAGAATATTCATCATTCATAATTATAATTTTCGTTTACATCAAATATATAGATAACTTTTGATTCTTCTTTTTTGATGGTATTCTCAATTCGTTCGTTAGATACATCACTTTTTACAGCAATAATTTTTTCAACGGTGTCGTTTATTGTAAAGTCTCAAATGCTTTCTACATTTAGATTTAATTTATTGTTGTTAAGAGTTGAAGATATATTTAATCATCATAGGTTTTGAATATTTCCTTTTTTTCAGAAGATAATAGCTGTTTCATTAATTTTTGAAGGTGCTATTAATTGTGTAGTTACAGCAAGTGTCTTAGATGATTTTTGGATAATATTTTCTGCAAACTTTTTGTTATCAGAATTGTATCACCATTGATTTCACCAGTCATTTCAGAAGAGGTTAAGGTACATGATATTCAATCATGATTCGATTGCTCAGTTAAGGAAGAAATTTTTTACTGTAAACATTTTTGATGCTGAGATTTTTCAATCGCTTGATTTTACTGCAATTTTATGGATTCATGCATCTTCTTTTGTTGTTTCTATTGAGAATTTTCGGCTTCCTTTGCTGATCGTTGGATTCTCTGATGGAAGAACTTTTTTCTCAGTTGTTGTCTTTACTGATACTGTTGTTGTTTTTTCTATTTTATTTCACCATTCATCAGTTAGTTCAACTTCTCCTTTTAATGTCTCTTCTGGATAAATTGTGTCATTATCAAGCTTTATTCATATCTTTTTCATTTCTCATGGTTCAATTTTCAATTTTACTTTTTTGTCATCTAGTCAAGGAACTGTTACTGTAATCTCTTCTTCACCTGCTTTATATCATGGAACTATATATACTGTCTTTTCTCAGTTTTCTATGATTAATGAATTTGCAGCTCTTAATTTTATTTTTTTATTGTTCTGACTATCTCTTGATTCTTCTGCAACCATAATCTTAGCAAGTTTATTTTTTGTTCAGAATGAAACATTAGATGTAATTTTTACTGCTTTTCATCCATATTTAATTGATATTTTTAATGGAATAGCTTTTTTTGTATTAATACTTCAGTCATTATTATAATATTTTTCGTTTGATACTTGATACTTTATATCTTCGCTGTCTTTATCATTTAATTTTAATTCTCATGGGAAGATATTTATGGTATTCTTTCACATAACATTTCATTTTTCGTCTTCAACTGTTATTGTAACAGTTCATGATGTTCATTTTTCTGCTCTATATATCATTGAAGAATCTTGGAAATCATTGATTTCTTGTGTTGTACTTGATACTCAATTTCTGAACAAACTTCATTTATTTACTTTTACATAATACTTTTCAAGTGTTCTTGAAATTTCATTTTGTTTACTATCAAGTGCTTTTATTTTTAGTAGGCTATATGCTCAAGCTATTAGGTTGTTATCTGTTGTTGTCTCTATTCTGAATGAGTCAACAGGTCATGGAACAACAGAAAGTGACATATTTTTAACTCAGCAGTTATCTGCAGTTGAACATAGTGATACACTTGTCATAACACTTCATATAGTAGTTTTTCATAATGTATAGTTTGCTGAGAATCATTTTTTATATGGGTTGTTGTTGATAGTTACTGGTCAGGAACATGTATTTGTTCAATTTATGATAAGACAATTATCTCCAGTGGATTGAATTTTAACAATAATATTTCATAGGTCTTCATATGATAGGAAGTTTAAGCTTCAAGTTCTTCATGTTACACTTACTTTTGTATCATCTCGAGTAACTTGTGTATTTGATATAATTGCTTTAGTCCTTTGACTTAGGTTTTCACTGCTTTGTGGTGTATCTTCATAACCTTCTATTGTTGTATTGAAACTCTTTTTATAATCATCTCGTGTTTGTTCTAAAGGTTCTGTGATACTAGAGATTGTTGGACTTGTTTGGAAATATATTTTTACTGTAACCGGTTTTTTTCATACAGCTTCTAGCCAACAAGCTAGTCACTTGAACCAAGATCAGTCAAATAATGAAAGTGATTCGTTTGGATCGTATCAACAATCTTT
>Ga0326511_10000741_pt1 | contig 28479 bp, 22 predicted proteins | sample 0_2496_0518_D_FD_203701 | JGI IMG/M metagenome (GOLD analysis project Ga0326511, IMG submission 203701) | Bovine rumen microbial communities from UC Davis, California, United States - 0_2496_0518 | ecosystem: Host-associated > Mammals > Digestive system > Stomach > Rumen | place: USA...
AAAACAGAGGATAACAAAGCGGCTAAAACAGATAAAAATGCTTCACAGCAGAAGAAAAACGATAATCCCGTACAGCAAAAGAAGAACGATAAACCAATACAGCAGCAGAAAAATGATAAACCTGTGCAGCAGCAGAAAAACGATAAACCCGTACAGCAGCAGAAAAATGATAAACCTGTACAGCAGCAGAAAAACGATAAACCTGTACAGCAGCAGAAAAACGATAAACCCGTACAGCAACAGAAAAATGATAAACCTGTACAGCAACAGAAAAACGATAAACCTGTACAGCAACAGAAAAACGATAAAAAGCAAGCAAAGAAAAACAAACAGCCTGCACTCGCCAGACCAAAACAGGAAACACATATTCTTGGCAAAAAGCTTGAACAGAGCGAAACATTTACTGAGGACAGCAGCAAGGTAAGTGAAAATCGTGGACGAGTTGTAAATACCCGTGCTTCCAATGTCAACATAGACAAATATAATGAAAAATATGACCGTATGGCAAGTGAGAAGCTGCATAAAGAACCTACTTCTCAGAAACAAAAAATAAATCAGAAATCCCAGCAGAAAGGCAAGCCCCGTAATTCCCGTAAGGAAACAGAAGCTGAGAGACTTAACAGAATCGCAAATGACCGTAAAAATAAGCCCATAACGGTACAGATACCTGATGAAATAACAGTCGGAGAACTTGCTCTCAGACTTAAAGCAACCGCAGCAGAAGTTATTAAAAAGCTTATGATGCTCGGTGTAATGGCAAGTGTCAATGATACAATAGATTTTGATACAGCATCACTTGCTGCTATGGAATTCCATGCAAAAGTAGAGAAAGAAGTATTTGAAACCATAGAAGAAAAAATCATCGATGACAGTGAAGATGATGATGATAATCTCGTTCCCCGTGCACCTGTTGTTGTTGTTATGGGACACGTTGACCATGGTAAGACTTCACTTCTTGATGCTATCCGTCATGCCCATGTAACTGCTACAGAGGCTGGAGGAATAACACAGCATATCGGTGCTTACAGAGTAACAATAAATGACAGGGAAATAACATTCCTTGACACCCCCGGTCATGAAGCTTTTACAACAATGCGTGCAAGAGGTGCTCAGGTAACTGATATTGCTATACTCGTAGTTGCCGCAGATGATGGTATAATGCCTCAGACTATCGAAGCTATACATCATGCAAAAGCAGCAGGTGTATCAATTATAGTAGCGGTAAACAAAATAGATAAACCCGGTGCCGATGTAGAGCACGTAAAATCACAGCTTACCGAACATGAACTCCTGCCTGAAGAATGGGGAGGAGATGTGCCTGTAATCCCTGTTTCCGCACATACAAAAGAAGGTATAGATGACCTTCTTGAAATGGTAATACTTGTTGCAGATGTTAAAGAGCTTAAAGCTAATCCTGAAAGAGCCGCAAAGGGTACTGTTATCGAAGCACGTCTCGATAAAGGCAGAGGCCCTATCGCTACTATCCTCGTACAAAACGGTACACTCCATATAGGTGACATAGTTGTAGCAGGTACAACAGTCGGCAGAGTAAGAGCTATGACCGATGATAAAGGCTCAAAAGTAAAAGCCGCAGGCCCGTCTGTACCTGTGGAAATAACAGGACTTGATGATGTGCCTACAGGCGGAGATATATTCAATGCCGTTTCGGATGAACGTCTCGCAAGAGAACTTGTTGCACAGCGTCGTGACTCCGAAAAAGAGGAACGCTTCAATGCAAGAACAAAGGTTACCCTTGATAACCTCTTCGACCAGATGAAACTCGGTGAAATGAAAGAACTGAAGATCATAGTAAAAGCCGACGTTCAGGGCTCTGTTGAGGCGGTAAGACAGTCACTTGAAAAGCTTACAAATGAAGAAGTACGAGTAAATGTGATTCATAGTGCGGTAGGTGCAATAAGAGAATCAGATGTAATGCTTGCATCTGCATCAAATGCCATTATAGTAGGATTTAATGTACGTCCCGATGCCGTAGCAGAGGAAAATGCAAAGCGTGACGGAGTTGATATGCGTCTTTACAGAATAATCTATGACTGTATTGAAGAGATCGAATCCGCAATGAAAGGTATGCTTGCACCAAAATACAAAGAAAATGTTCTCGGTAAAGTGGAAGTACGCCAGACATATAAAATCACAAATGTCGGTCTTGTTTCGGGTTCATATGTACTCAGCGGTAAGGTTGTAAGAGGCTCTAAATGCCGTGTAGTCCGTGACGGTATAATTATAGCAGATGATACTATCGCTTCACTCCAGCGTTTCAAAGACAGCGTAAAAGAAGTTGCTCAGGGCTTTGAATGTGGTATAACACTTGAAAAATACAGTGACATTAAAGAAGGCGACATTTTTGAAGTCTACGAAATGGAACAGATAAACGAATAATAAAAGTTTCCGCCCATACTTTCAAAAGTACGGGCGGATTTATCATAATAAGCTTTAATATTTTTCTGCAATAAAACAATCGGGATCGGTTATATCAAATCTTCCTGTCTTGGCATATGCAAGGCATTTTGAGCCGCCCCTACACAGCTCTGCATACTTGCATTTTTTGCATCCGTCAGGTATGCCTACAGCACGAAGCTCTTTCATAAGCGGACTGTTTTGGTGAAGGGTCAGCAGATCAGTTTCACGTACATTTCCAATAATGAACGGAAGTCTTCTGCAAGGCATGACATCTCCGTTTGCAAGGACTATCAAAAGATTTTCTCCTGCCGAACAATTGATATACAAGCTTATCCTTGCATGGAATAAACTGGAGTGCTCTGCCGCAGAATACTTGTCCCTTTTTATTCAGACGGGCAGCAGTCCGGCAAAGCTTACGAAAATCTCCTGATGATAAAGTAAGATTTTCTTTGTCATCATCAGCAGGTATTATCACTCTGTCAAACCAAAGCTTATTCACTCCAAGTTCTTCACAAAATGCCGCAAGTTTTTTTAATTCCTTTTTATTATTGTTCTGAGCGGTAAATGACACACTTGTAAAAATACCCTGTGACCTGAGTGCGTATATTCCGTTTACAGCTTTTTCAAAACTGCCTTTTCCCCGTATCATTGACGATCCCTTACAGTACGGACAGAAACCTACAGCATCATTTTTATCGGTAGTATCTATTTCAGCACCGCAGGATGGACATATATACGCATAGCTGTCAAAATAAGCCTCTGTCCTTGCATCATCAGATATTCTGTCGGGAAGTGTTCCGGTCTGAAAACTGTTGCGGCAATAATCGCATACCATAAGCTGTGATGCTATATCAAACCTTAGTGGCGAACCGCAAGTCGGACAATGTACCATGTTATCACTCCTTATGATTTTATTTCGCAAAAAGCGGTTTATGAAACTTGTAAAATCATTTTATCATGTTTAACAGAATAATACAAGATTCTTATAATTGTAATATAAATTATCGACATATGAATTTCTTCACAATTCCTGATCTTATGATATTAATATTATCGGTAGTATTTGGTTACTATCTTGCAAATGTAAATATACTATGTTATAATTAAGTCATACAATAGTGTGGTTTTTTAATTTTTAAAAAACAGAAAGGAGGAAACTGTGAAAATATCTACAAAAGGAAGATATGCTTTAAGGATGATGTTAGATCTTGCTCTGCATAAGGATGAAGGTTATATTGCCCTCAAGGATATTGCAGAACGCCAGAGCATTTCAAAAAAATATCTTGAACAAATCGTTCCGCTGCTCAACAAAAGCGGTCTTTTGCGTACAAACAGAGGTTATCAGGGCGGATATATGTTATCTAAGCCCCCCGCACAATATACCGTAGGAGAAATCCTCAGACTTACCGAAGGAAGTCTTGCCCCTATTCCATGTCTTGAGCATGATCCAATAGATTGTCCGAGATGTGCCACCTGCATATCTCTGCCTGTATGGAAGGGGCTTTATGATGTTATCACAGATTATCTTGACAATATCACTTTGCAAAGTATTATAGACAATGATATTTATAAAAACGTAAATGATTATTCTATATAAACAAAAAAACGGCTGCTGTTTTGATACAGCAGCCATTGTATTTTATATCTTATTTTACTACGAAAGCAATACCATTGATACCGGTAGTACCTTCACCGCCCAATGTAAGCGTACCATCCTCGGGATACTCCATAAAGCTGTTTTCATACTGGTAGGAAATATTCTTACAAGAATAAAGCATTACCGCACCTGTTATGGAATAACCTTCCTGCATATTTATAGTATACTGCAAATAATTGAACGCCTTATCTTTTGTATCTTCCATAATAAGCTTTTGTTTGAGAAGACTGAACTCAATACTTTCAACACCGGACACAGCAAGTTCGGGTGCATCAAGAATATCACCGTAAACAGGTACACCGGTAGCATCCTCTGTTTTTTGACGTTCATTGGTACGATACCTTGCAACATTTGTATCAGGAGCCAAAGTAAGAATATAACTATCAGAATCTTCAAGCTCTACCTGAGCAGCATTCGCCGCAAGATAACCTTCCTCCGAAAAATCCTCTCCATAAGTACTGTCTATAAGATAAAGCTGAGTACATATTCTTGCATGGTTAACAATAAAATCCTCAATTTCGGTAGCAAGAGCCTGTTCTTTTGCAGTCACAGACGCCTTTGAATAGTTGGACATGGCAGAAGCAAATATACCCACACCAAATCCAGCAGTAATAGCAAGGATAGTAACTGTTACTATCAATTCTATCAATGTAAAAGCCTTTTTCGATTTAATATTTTTCACTTCAAACACACCTCCGTATCACTTTGAGAATGCAACAAATGATTCATAGATTATCGGACCACCAGCAGATTCAAAACAGGTCTTTATGGTAATCCCATCTATCTCATAATCAGTTCCCGAAGCAGTAAGCATACCCAAAGGTTTCTTTTGCTCAGGAATAAGAGAATACTGATAGCTTTCACCTGAAGGGAAACTTACCGAATATGCACCGCCCTCATATTCCGGAACAACATATTTTGCATCTGGAACCTGAGCAGCAACAGATGCTACAAGAGCGTAGGCATATGTATCATCAGCAACACTGCCCGAACTTGTTGCTGCCGCTTCTACCTCTTCCAGAAAATCAGCAGCTTCATCATAATCCGAGATTCTCATTTTTCTGACAGTATTGAAAATAATTTCATTAACAGACGCATTCAGCACTGAAGCACGGTTTTCATCGGAATTATATACCGTCGTAGTAAAACCGCCGACCATAGCACCAAGAGTCGATGCAAAAACTATTACAACCAACGCCACACCGACCAGTATCTCAACCAAAGTAAGACCTTTCTTTGATTTTATTTTCTGTTTGATTCGTTTTTTCATAACATCCCACTCTCCGTTCAAAATATGTTACATATTGCACAGTTTCTAATTAATAGTATTATACTATATTATTCCGCCAAATTAAAGTATAAATTTTTATAAGACTCGCTAATTTTTTTGTTAATAATTTGTTCATCATTTCACTAAAAGCAAGCGGTACATCGGAAATCAACCAATGTACCGCAAAATCATCTGTTAATCTTTAAGATCAGACATTAGTGCTGCTTCCGATTACGTCGTACATACCGAACATAGGCAGGATCATAGCAACAACAACTGTACCAACAACGCCACCGATTACAACTGTCATAATAGGTGTCATAGCATCTGTAAGCTTCTGCGTAGACTCATCACTCTGTTCCTCAAAAAGTTCAGCCATTTTGAAAAGTGAATCACCAAGCATACCTGATTCCTCACCAACACGAACCATTGATACAAGGATAGAATCAAATACAGGATGTTTAGACATTGCTTCGTTGATTGTAACACCGATCTGCACATCATCAAGAACCATTTTTGCCTGTTCCTGTACATACATATTTGGTATTGCATCACAAGCAAGTCCCATAGCTCTGTGGATAGGAATACCGGCATCAGTAAGCGTTGACATCAGACGGCAATAACGAGCAAGAGCACCCTGACGAACTATAGGTCCGATAAGCGGAATCTTCAGAGATACTTTTGCAAGAAGCATCTGGAAATCTTCGTTGTTCTTCTTAAGAGTAACAAACGCAAATACTATAATAGCAGCAACAATAATTATAAGCCACCAATATCCGATAAGAACATCCGAGAAGCTCATCAAGGCTTTAGTAATTCCCGGCAATTCTGCACCGAATGCTCCGTATGTATCCTTAAATGTAGGCAATACGAAACCGCAAAGAATAATTACAAGTGCAATTACCAAAACAACAAGGAAGAGCGGATAAGTGAACGCACTTCTTAACTTACCTGAAAGGGCAATATCCTTTTTACAGATAAGTGCACATTGCTGGAAAGCATTATCAAGACGACCGTTTGCTTCACCGGCTTCTATAATACTGATATATACCTGTGGAAAACCTGCAAAGGTTTTCATAGCCTGAGAAAGAGTAAAACCGTTGTAAAGGTTTTCGTTTATTTCACGAAGTATCTTCTGCATACCGGTATCTTTTTCAGAGTCGATCATGATCTGCATTGACATTGACAGGTTAATACCTGCCTTCATCATCATACCGAGCTGGTTAAAAAGAAGGAGAAGGGTTTTCTTTTTGATTTTTCTGTTATGAATATCACCGCCAAGATCCATCTGCCAGATACTTGTAGGGGTAGAATCAGATCCGCCAGCCTGCTGTATATCCTGCACAATAAGACCCTTTTCACGAAGGATGCTGACAGCTTGATTCTGCGTTTCGGCTTCGATAGCACCTTCCTTTTTCTGGTTTCGGGAATTCATCGCAACGTATTTAAACTTCAAGACAACTCACTCCTTATCTTCTGGCATCAGTATCACCAATATCAAAGTTCCAAGCCTTTGCAACCTGTTCGGTAATAAGTCCCTGAGCAAGAAGGTTATCGATACTCTTGTTCATGGTGATCATACCGTACTGCTGACCGAGCTGGATAGACTGCTGGATATTTGCAACCTTATTCTCACGGATAAGGTTACTTATAGCACCTGTTACAAACATTATTTCAAATGCTGCAACACGTCCGCCGGTTGCCTTCGGAAGAAGTCTCTGAGAAATAACCGCTTTCAGAGAAGTGGAGAGCTGTACACGGATCTGCTGCTGCTGATCCGGCGGGAAAATATCAACAAGACGGTCAATAGTTTTCGCAGCACCCTCTGTATGTACTGTGGAGAATACCAAGTGACCTGTTTCAGTAGCCGTAAGTGCGATCTGAATAGACTCACGGTCACGCATTTCACCTACGAGAATAATATCCGGGTCTTCACGCATGGCAGCTCTCAGTGCCATAGGATAGCTGCGGCTGTCCAGACCGATTTCTCTCTGGTTTACGATACAGCGTTTAGGTGTATGCAAGAATTCAACAGGATCCTCGATAGTGAGGATATGTTTACTTTTATATTTGTTTATTTCATTGATAAGAGCCGCAAGAGTTGTTGATTTACCTGAACCTGTAGGGCCGCATACAAGTACAAGTCCTGAGTTAAGGTCGAGTGTCTTACGGATAGAGTTAGGAAGACTCAATGTTGAAAGTTCAGGTACTACACTGTTGATTACACGAAGAATAAGTGATGTACCATTACGCTGTCTGAAAGCATTTGCTCTGAAACGTCCGCACTCACCGATTTCAACAGCCGCATCGGCTTCACCTGTCTGAAGGAAGGTCTCAAATCTTGACTGATTAAGCACTGCCTTGATGATTGCCGTTACCTCTGCTTCATTAAGGGCGGGATCGTTGGTAAAAAACACATTACCGTGCAGACGGTATGCGGGATGGTTACCGGAAGCTATATGGATATCGGATGCACCCTTGGTTACAGCTTCTTTTACTAAACTATAAAAATCCATTTAATACTACCCCATTCTTTTCATAGAATTTATGTTGTGCTTACACACAATATATATGCTGATCTCAATCAGTCGTTTGAGATCGTCATGTCGATATATTCCTCATAAGAGGTAAGACCTTTAAGAACGTCGATACGAACATTTTCCTTCATCGGGATCATGCCCTCCTGTATCGCCAGATCTCTCAGCTCGTCGGTACTTACGCCATCGGTTATAGCTCTTTTCAGACCTGTAGTCAGCATCATTACCTCGTGAACCGCAATACGTCCCTTATAGCCCTTTTTGTTGCATTTTTCGCAGCCTACAGGACGATAGAGTGTGTATTCGTCGCCGGGCTTTATCATAAGACCTATTTTTTCATTATCATCAGGCTCATATCTTTCTTTACAGGAAACGCAAAGTCTTCTTGCAAGTTTCTGAGCTATAATTCCGAGAAGTGCCGAAGATACCATGTAGCCCTCAATACCCATATCTATAAGACGTGCAACCGAACTCGGTGCGTCATATGTATGTAGTGTAGAAAGCACAAGGTGTCCTGTAATAGCTGCCTGAACAGCGATACCTGCAGTTTCGCCATCACGGATCTCACCGAGCATTATAATATCAGGGTCCTGACGAAGAATGCTTCGCAGAGCTGCAGCAAAGGTAAGACCTGCTTTTTCGTTAGTCTGTACCTGAGTAATACCGGGCTGTATCTGCTCAACAGGGTCTTCAACGGTGATGATGTTTATATCCTCACCCATAACCTCGTGCAAAGCTGTATACAGAGTAGTTGATTTACCGGAACCTGTAGCACCTGTTACAAGAATAATACCACGGTGGCTTTTTACAAGATGATTGAATTTATCAAGATTCTCCGGTAGGAACCCTATATTTTCTTTTTTAAGCTCCATGCCCAGAGAAGTCGTAATACGCATAACTATCTTCTCACCGAAAAGGCTCGGGAGAACAGAAATACGGAAGTCGATATCCTTTCCGCCGACACGGTAGTTGATACGACCGTCCTGAGGTATACGTTTTTCCGCAATGTTCATATTACCTATGAACTTAATACGTGATGTTACCGAAGGAATAAGCTCTGGTGCTGTTTCCATGTAAGTCTGAAGCTTACCGTCGATACGAAAACGGATTCTGAGACATTTCTCCATCGGTTCAATATGAATATCGGAGGTCTTTGTAAAAATTGCCTCTTCTATCATGTTATTAACGAAACGGATAATAGGCTGGTCATTTGCGGAAGCATCTTTCTGAGCAGCCTCTTCAGCTTCAATCTGAGCTTTAGTTTTTCCGCCTTTGGATTCAAGGAATTCCTTTGCGTCATCGATAGCCTTTTGAGCAGCATACATTTCACGCAGTTTTACCGATATTTTTGAAGCCTCACCTATTACAGGCTTGATCTTCATTTTTGTTGCAATAGCTATATCCTTGATACCCTGATAGTTCAACGGATCCGCAATTGCAACAGTAAGGAAACGACCTTCCTGTTCTATTGGGATTACCATATGCTTGTTGGCCATATCCTCAGGGATAATTCCGCCAAGTTCTTCAGGGATATTTACCTGGTCAAGATCCATGTACGGTATAAAGAGCTGCTGTTCAAGAGCCTTACAAACCTGTTGTTCTGTAACTATACCGTCCTCAATCAGAATATCCGCAACACGTTTTTTAGTGGTCTTCTGTTTTTCAAGTACCTGATCCAACTGTTCGTCGGTTATAGCACCTGAATTTATAAGAATTTGACCAATCCTCAGATTACCCGCTTTCATATTGTCAGCTCCCGATCAAAAGTTAAATAAATCTAAATATAGACGTGCAAGATACATAACGAAATCAAACAGAACTATATACAACCCCAAAGCAGCTGCTATATAAGGGCCGAATGCAAGGTATGAACCAAATCCAACACCTTCACTTTCATCATCGGTCTCTGCATTGTCCGATGTCTGATCCTCCCCGTTCTGTCCGGACTGCTGATCACTTTCAGGCTGCTCCGAAGCACTGTCCGGAATATCCTGTGTAAAATTTTCAGCATCCTGTTTTCCGTATGCTATCTTTGAAATAATGATAATTGCCACAAAGAAAATTGTAGCCATAATAATTGAAATAATAAAGGTATAGATTGTTCCCGGAAAACCTGTAAGCACACCGACTGCCAGAAAAAGCTTTACGTCACCGAAACCCATTCCGTCACGTTTATATACAAGCATTCCTATGAAATCTATAAGCAGCATTGCTGCCGCACCTATACCTGCACCTGCAAGAGGAGACCACCATTCCGAGTGCAATATATGATAACCTCTGACAATATCATACACGCTCAGTATAACGGCCAAAACTCCGAGTACAATTGTAAACTGATCCGGGATTATCTGATACTTTATATCCGCCACCGCAATAAGCATACAGTCAAAAAGTATAAGTGCAAGAATTATAAAATAGACATCATAACCCTTATTGAACTGTAGTCTGCATAGCACAAGACCCACAACCATAACTGCGGATACAAATAATCCAGATGGCACAAACTTCACTCTTTTACCCGAAAGAAGTTCCTCTGAGGGTGTTTCATTATAATCGCACAACCATGTTGCAGGTATGCGATTTATAATGAAATAACCCAATACAGTCAGAACGATTCCGAGAGGTATACAAAGTATTGTCCATACTAATCCCGAAGGTGTAACCAAATAACTAAACGGCTGCATTCAAACTCTCTCCACTATTCCGTCTTACAATTTACTTAGAGGAAGCTGAAGATGAAGCTGAATTCAGAGATACGTCAGACATATTCGCATTCTTATTCTTAGTCATATCGAAGAAGTAAAGCTGAATTTCAAGGTTAGTTACATAAAGCCTGTCTGCTCCGTCAACTGACTGCTGTGAACCTTCAACCGCACCTGAAACTGTTGCAGTTGTAGTCTTTTTATTTTCTTCTTCAACGATTATCTTGCTTATGTAGTAAGAACCTTCTGATTCACTTTCAAAATACTTAAGTGTTTCGATAAGTTTCTTTTCTGTAGCTGTGAAAGTAAATTTGATTGATGTTACATAAAGGGGGTCACCTGTTGCAGATACACGACCCTTGCTGTCTGCTTTACCTTCTGTTACTGTAAGGCTTGTCAGATCATAATCCAGATTTTTGAGCATATCTCTTACATCATCAACGGTCTTTGAAGCATTGATCGTAAGCTTTTCGTTCATTTCATCGCAATAAGCTCTCATCTGATTGATAGAATCCTGTACCTCTGAAGCACGCTCAAGGTAATCCTTGTACATATTTATCTGAGATGTTGCGGATTCATGATCCTTGTTATATTTTTCGATCTTTCCGGAGAAAGGCATCTGTACGGCAAAAAGGAATATGATACAAACAAGGAGTATAACACCAAGCGCATACATAAACTTAGGTATCGTAAATGATTGTTTTTTATTGTCCATTATAGTTTACCTCCGTCCTTCTGTCAGCCTGCCTTAGAGGCATCGCTGCTCGCCGAGCTTGATTCTGAAGACTCCTTGGTCTTACTGCCGCTCTTATCATCTGTTGTCTTTTGGGTATCTTTACCGGCAGCTTCACTTGCAGCAGCTATTGTTTCGTCAGTCACACTAAGATTAATAGTTGCTCTGAGGAGCTGTATCGGATTTGTTCCGCCCTTCTTATTATCAACAACAGTATTGAGCTGATAACCGTCGCCTACCTTAAAGTAACCTTCAGCATTTACTTCATTTTTAAACTTTGTAAATTCTTCAATATTGTCAACATCTACTACAGTAGAAATGATATTCTTGGAGTTATCGGCGTTAAACTCAGTACAGCTCTTTGCCTTATCAACAATCTGAGCATAGAATTCGGTAACTATATCAGCAGATTTCAGATCTGTATTCGGAAGCATTTCAAGATTCTTTTCCATATTTTCCTGCTGCTTTGTCCAGAATTCTTCATCTGTTATAAGCTGTTTTGCAGGGGTATATCTCGGGTCAACAAGCTGAGAGTTATCACTGTTTTCACGCATAGCAAGAGCACCCCACCAGCCGAGAACAGCCACAATCCATATACCTGCTGCAACTCCGACACCTGCGGTGATCATTTTACCGAGCTTTGAGCCGCTGTCCTTTGCCATAGCGGAAAGGATGTTATTTTCACCCATAAGAAGGTTACCTTCTGCGGGGGGCATGGTAAGAACACCGTTAAGAGTAATGAACGATGTAGTATCGAAACCCTTTTCAGAAGCTGAAGGAGCAGCCTGAGGAGGCTGTGCACTGCCTGTAAACAGACGGGTAATATTTTCCATTTCAGCCGTAAGACCCATTTTACGGCAATAGTTAGCGATATTAGGAAGTTTAGCAAGAGCATCGACAAGAACTATCTGATCGATGTCAAGACGTTTTGTAGAAATAACCATTCGGAGATTTCTGAGAATTTCACCTGCTGCGTTATCCAGCATACCCATTGTCTGCTTCTGAGTAGACGGAGATTCGCACTTTGCACAAACACCGAGACCTTCCTGACGGATAAAGTCGATCGCACCCATCTTACTCATACCGAATTCGAGAGAAAACAACTCAGCAATATCCTCAAGAACACTGGAGAACGACTGCTGGAACACAGGTGCACCATTATGTAATACAACAAGTCTTGTTGCAGCAAAATCCATACTGATAACAGCGATAGCCTTTGTAGATGAGTTTACATCTGCCTTACAGGTATAAAGCATACCTGCAATAGGAGGAACTATCTTAACGAGACGAAGACCTGCATTTTCAAAAGCGGCTCTTATATCTGTAAGCATACCGGTATTCATAGCAAACAAAGATGCAGAGATCTCATCCGACTTACTAGCCTTACCATACTGCTGACCGTATTCAAAGTTGAGGATAGTATACTTTTCAACTTCCTGATGAAGTACGTTTTCAGCTTCAACACGAGCAAATGTAGGAAGAAGTTTTTCCTTTGCAGGAGCATGCTTATACTCTTTTGTGATAAGCACATCTTCATCTTCGATACATATAAACAAATCACCGAGCGTCAGACTTACACTTTCGGCACAGCGATTAACAAAGGCCGCAAGCTCCTCAGCCTTTTCAAACGGGTGCTCCTTCAGAGAATCATTGAGCTCAAATATCTGAGGAACATTAAACACTGTAGGTACATTAGACCCTTTGTTCTTTACAGCAAAACCGCCCTCCGGTTTATCATACTCAGCAGGAGTAAGGATAAGCAATCCACGGGTGATCTGCAGTATTGTAGCTACTGTTTTCATAAATACACCACACTCTTAAAAATTTTTTTCTCTGACTGTCGGATAAGTTTCCAAAGACGAAATATAAACCCATCGGTCAAGATAAAAATTCGACCGTGGGTTCTTTGTAAAACCGCCCTAAGTTACAATACCCTTTTTGTTATTTTATCACAAAAAATCTCAAAATACAATGGTTCTTTTATAAAATTACATATTTTATGCATATTGATTGATTTTCAATACCTATTTTTGTCATATTATACTATTTGCTTAAACTGCTATCAATTATCAATCCAAAGCAAAATACCTGTTAAAGAAAAAAGCAGTTCCGGAAAAAGTTATTATTCCGGAAACTTCTTTATTTCCAAGATAAATTCAAGTATTCAGTCCTGCTTTTCGGGTGAATTCCTCAACCGACATATTCGCTTGTTCTGCCGCCTGCACAACCGTAATAATGCCTTTTTTAACTTCCGCTCTGCCTTCTGCTCTACCTTCTGCTCTGCCTTCCTCTCTGCCTTTTTCCTCACCCTGTTGCATTATCCTATCATACAGGTGAACTACCCATTGTCTAAAGCCAATGGGCTTCCTGCTTCATCGTCCTCGTAACCTACTAACTCCACAGGCGTAAAATCGGGCTGAACCGTCCCTACTCGTTATTTATCAGGCTAAAAGCCCTAATCCTTCCGAATATTATTACAAAGCTACGCTTTGTGCAACCTTAACCCACCGTCTAAAGCCGGTGGGATTGCGGTTGCCATTTTTTCAATATCCACTAAAGCAAAAACAGCGAACCGTTTAAAGTTCGCTGTCTTTTAATTTGCATAATTAAGTACATCAAAAGTTTCAGAGCCATCAGAAAGCTTGGTCAGATTACTGTCATTTTCGTCATAGACTTTTATATTGCCCTCTTTATCGTATGCAAAATCCTCAAGCTTTCCCATCATGCTATACAGATCATTATACTCAAGAGCACCTGCTACAGTGCAGTTCCTCGCCATTCTTGCTTTAGCTGCATTGGAAAGAGTTTTTGCCGGAATAACATCACTGCTATGAATGGGAGTGTAGTTGTCATTTGTTATCATTCCGGATTTTACTCCCATGTAATAGGTTTTACAAGCCTGATCCATCGCACTTGCATCCGACATCATCTGCGAATAGTTTGCGGAATTGATAATTCCAATAACTGCCGGAATAGCTATCGCTGCTAAAATAGACAATATTGCGATTACCACCACAAGCTCCACCAGTGTAAAACCCTTTTTATTTGACACAGGCAAAGACATTCCTTTCATAAGCTCAATCTCCTTTTACACATCAAGTTTACAGACAGGAACAAACTATACAGATACAGTCTGTTTTTCTCTACTTTCCTCAAACCTCTACATGTAACAAAAGCCCTGAGATTAGTCTCAGGGCTTTCGCCTTATGTAATTTTACTTACAATTAAGTACCCGTTAATTAAGCACCGTAAAGATCTCCAAGGTTTGTGGTCGCTGCGAGTTGCGTGTCAGCACCTGTGGGCTGTGTTCCCTGACCATCCCAGAATACGATTGTACCCTTTGTGATGTGTACATCGTCATGGTCTGAACTTGCATAGTAAAGGTCATCATAAGAAAGTGATGTACCGTTGTACTTCTGAACCTGAGCAACTGTTACAGCCTTAGCAGCATCGCCTCTTGCCTTGTTTGAAGCACCCTTAGCTGCTGCCCAGTCAACGGTTGTACCGTCATTGTTCTTGTCTTCGTTTGTGATTGTACCCGACTTAACGCCTGAGTAAACTGTTTTACAAGCGTTGTTGAGAGTAGAAGCATCGGAAGCACCTGCTGACTGTGTAGCACTGTTGATGATACCGATAACTGCGGGGATAGCAACTGCTGCGAGAATTGCAAGGATTGCAATAACTACAACGAGTTCTACGAGTGTGAAACCTTTTTTGCTCTGCTTAGCGAGCATTTTCTGCTGGAGTGTCATGATTGATTACCTCTTTCTTAAAAATATTTTTTTACTCGAACTCCACACTTTGAAGGGGTAAGTGTTTTGTTCTTTGTTGAATATATATTAACTCTTTATGAACAAAATGTCAATAGCTTTTTTACAAAAAATTAAATTTTTTCTGTAAAACAAAGTGTCTATTTTTTGTGCATAATGACGGTCTTGGTGTAATCTGTTCGCTTTTAGTTCAAATATTGGGCAGTTTAGATACACTATTTTGATATTTTTTAGGCATTTATGCTATGTTATTGCATTTTTTAATTATGAACTAATTTTTGATTTGTTAATATTTTGTTCATAAACTTTATAATTTTTTCAAAACTTTTTAAATTTTCTGTTATTTTAATTCTATTCAGTAATAATCATCATTATGTATTATGAAACTATAAATGATCAAATCTGAGGAATTGCACAAACGACTTGTCATTTTGAGGAGTGCCCGTAGTAAATGCCCATAGGGCACGACAGCGACGAAGAATCTTTAAAAAATAACTAAATTTATTCAAAAGTTCCCTCGCTTAACGCTCGAGATAACAGAGAGATGTTTGGAATAACAACCTTAAGTTAATGACATTGCCGCTTCGTCACTTTGGCGACAAAGTGACGGAGGGGTTAAAAAGATCCTTCGCTTCGCTCAGGATGACAGGTTGAGGACAATCAAAATAACAAAATCATTGTGCATAATAACGAACAATTATAAATTTGCTCTTTTATATTATGAAAGAAACTCCGCAAGTTCTGCACCTGCGGAGTCATAAAAACACAGTTATTTAATTATCAATAGAGAGGGAAACGCTTGCAGATGTCTGCCACACCCTCTTTAATAGTTTCACGGTTATTTTCAAAATCATTAAGAGCGAGAGCGATAAATTCTGCGATCTTATCCATTTCAGCAACACCGAGACCTCTCGTTGTAACAGCAGCAGTACCCAAACGAACACCGCTGGTAACAAAAGGACTTCTTTTTTCGTTAGGAACAGTATTTTTGTTAGCGGTAATGCGGACTTCATCAAGACGATGTTCAAGCTCCTTGCCTGTAACTTCGCTGTCGGTAAGATCAAGAAGCATCACATGGTTGTCAGTACCGCCTGATACGAGCTTGCAGCCCCTGTTTACAAGACCATCTGCAAGAGCCTGTGCATTCTTTACTATATTTTCACCATAAGCTTTGAATTCAGGTTTAAGAGCTTCACCGAAACAAACTGCCTTTGCAGCGATAACGTGCATAAGCGGGCCGCCCTGAGTTCCGGGGAATACAGCCTTATTGACAGCCTTAGCCAATTCTTCATCATTTGTAAGAATCATTCCGCCTCTTGGGCCTCTGAGAGTCTTGTGTGTAGTAGTAGTAGTGAAATGTGCATAGGGTACGGGATTAGGATGAACACCTGCTGCTACAAGCCCTGCAATATGTGCCATATCGACCATAAGATATGCACCGCAGGCATCAGCAATCTCTCTGAAACGCTTGAAGTCGATAATTCTCGGATAAGCAGAAGCACCGCAAACGATGATCTTCGGCTTTACCTGCATAGCTGTTTCGTATACCTTATCATAATCGATCCTGTGAGTTACAGGGTCAACACCATATGATACGAAATTATAGTACTTACCCGAAATATTTACAGGTGAACCGTGTGTAAGATGACCGCCCTCGGAAAGAGTCATACCCATAACAGTATCACCGGGTTTGAGCATTGCAAAATATACAGCAGTATTTGCCTGAGCACCGGAATGAGGCTGAACATTAGCAAACTTAGCTCCGAAAAGCTCACAAGCTCTGTCAATAGCGATCTGTTCTACTACATCCACATACTGACAGCCGCCGTAATATCTTTTTCCGGGATAGCCCTCGGCATATTTGTTGGTGAGTACCGAACCCATAGCAGCCATTACAGCAGGAGAAACTATATTTTCTGAAGCGATAAGCTCAAGATTCATCTGTTGTCTCTTAAGCTCGTCAGCCATAGCGTCAGCAACTGCACTGTCATATTTTCCAAGAAAACCGATTCCGTCCATCAAATCATTATACATCTTAAAAACCTCTTTCAAAACTTATTTTCACTATTCTCATTCAATTCGACAATAGCCTATCATATTATACACGATTACAATGAATAAATCAAGAATAATGTAATTTTACACAAGGAAATCAACTTTCTAAATAAAAAATATACAAGCCTATCATCCTGAGCTTAAGCCAAGGATCTTTTTAACCCCTCCGTCATTTCGTCACCAAAGTGACGAAATGCCACCTCCCCTACAGGGGAGGCTTTCGGGTTTTGTAGATTTAATCGGCTTTTTAAGGCTATATCATATTTATCGTATTGCTGTTATTTTACAATAAGGTGATATGGCGTCACAGTCTCCCCTGACAAGGGTGCGGGTGTCCAGTGGACACCGCTGCGAAGCGACCGAAGGAAGTGCCCTTGGGGTACAGCAGCACCGACCGAGCCGGCAGGCGAGACAGGTGCCGAGCGTAAGCGAGGCGGAGGGGTTTTTAAAAGATTCTTCGTTGCTTCGTGCCCCAAAGGCATTTCCTACGGACACACCTCAGAATGACAAAATCGGTTGTGTTTTTTGAAAATTGATTTCCGTGAATTTTACAACTCAGCTATTTCTTAAATTATCAGCTACAACATTCAGAACTGCTGAGGCAACAGGTATAGCAACACCCGAACCCGAATTGCCATGCTCAACTATCACAGCAAATGCAAGAGGACAATCATCATCCTTCGTAAATCCTGTTACCCATGCATGTGCAATACCATCATCTCCCACTTCGGCAGTTCCCGTTTTTGCACAGACATCAAGAGAGCCTGAAAATGACCATTTGCCATAATTTTCATATACAGTATAATCCATCATTTCTTTAAGCTTTCCGGCAGTTTCTCTGGTCATCATCCTTTCAGGCTTTGACGAATCATCAACAAATGATTTCACTCCCTCTCCCTCTATATTCTTTATGATGTGCGGTACAACACATTCTCCCCTGTTTGCTATTGCAGAAGTGCGTATAGCCATATTAATGGGTGTTTCAAGCACAGTATACTGCCCTACTCCAGACCAGCCTAAATCATTATCATTTGCCGACGAAATATCATAGATACTTCTGGCAGTCTGTATACCATCAAACTTCCAGCTTTTTCCAAACCCCATGTTTGCCGCCTGAACTGACATATCCAAACGTCCCACTTCAAGAGCAAGTCCCGCAAAATATGCATTACATGAATCACGCAATGCACCTTTCATATCTATATGACCGCTTACACTGAAACAATTTATAGGTTTTCCCCCTATTTCCGTACTGCCGCTGCAATCATACTCCCGATATTCAAAAGCAGGATCTTTTTCAAGTGCTGCCGCTGCCGTTACAAGTTTGAATGTTGAACCCGGAGTATATGAAGCTGATACTGCACGATTAAGATATACCCCATCATACATTTCATTTGTTTCTATATCATCCGGTTTATTCATAGGGTCATATACAGGTGTGCTTGCCATACAAAGTATCTCACCTGTTTTATAGTTATACACGACCACAGCTCCCTTTCTGTCTCCAAGTGCATGATATGCGGCAACCTGAGCATTACTGTCAATAGTGAGCTGAATATCATTTCCTTTTTTCAGTTGGTCAGGCATACCAAGCCCGAAAATAAAATCGTACCCCGACAGTTCGGAACGATACAAAGTCTGTATGGCTGTGGAAATATTTACACTGTCATCTCCTACCACCGGAAGACAAGCACATCTTATATCTGTATCATCATTATAGAATCTTTTCTTGTCCTCACTTCTTGCAAGTACAACCCCATTTCTATCAGTGATCTCTCCTGCAAATTCAAGTCCGGTACTGTCCGAGAGATGTCCGTTATACGGCATTGATACCCATTCGGAAGCATGAAATGATAAATTAACAAGAAAGTATATTATACCTGCAAAAAACATAATTGTAAGCATAAGTACAGGAAATGACCTTGACCTTGTTCTTCTCATATGATTCACTCCCTTCTTTATACCTGCTCAAACATATCTGCTCCGTCTTTTCCCTTTGATTTCTGCTGCTTAGGGATATGACGAGTATAAGTTCTTTCGTCTGCTGCCTTTATAAATGATATAAGTCCCCAGCAAGCCGCCATACTCGTACCTCCGTAGCTTACAAAAGGCAGTGTTACTCCTGTAAGAGGAAGAATATCCACAACACCGAATATATTCAGTGCCGACTGGAATACTAAAAGTCCCCCTGCCGAACAAGCCGCTATGGAATAGAAGGTGGAACGGCTGCGGGTAGTAACTCCTCTTGCATATATCATCATTCCTCCTATCACAACAGTACAAAGCACTGCAATGATACATCCCAGTTCTTCGCACATAAGACAAAATACCAGATCATTTTCGGAAGCAAACAAATATTGTAAATATCCTCTTGAAAGACCCGTTCCGAAAAGTCCGCCGCTTGCAGAATAAATAAGCGATCTTACCTGCTGATAACCTGTTTCATCTGCATATTCCCATACATGACCCCACACTGCGAAACGGTCTGCAATATACGGCTTTACAGTAAGCATTATCAATGCTCCGAGTGCAGCAGCAGAAACGGCAAGTATTACAGTTTTAAGATCACCGGAACGCATAAAAGCTATTATAAGGAAAGTTACGAAAAATATTACTGCTGTTCCGAAATCGCTCATAAGTACCAGAAGCCCTACACTAAGCACAGACATTATAATGAACGAAAACAGACTCTTTTTTGTCTGCAATACATCCAACGTAGACGCACCCACAAATATATATGCTATCTTTGCAAATTCAGACGGCTGCACCGATAAAGGCCCTATCACTATCCAATTTTTCGCACCATGAAGTGATTTACCGAGAACAAGTGTAGACGCAAGCAGCAGCAATGCAAGAACTGCTATTGCAATATGCCATTTCATTACCCTGTCGGGTATCTCTATGAACCACAGCATGAACGAGTATATAAATATCCCCAGCACCGTTGCGATAAGTTGGACATATGCCTGTTTCATATCATGAGATGCCGCAAGTATTATTCCAGTACCCGATAAAAGCAATGCTAAAGACTCAAGTTCAAAATTAAGCCTTCTGAACCGTAACTTAGATACTCCATAAAACAGCCACATTAAAATGATGAAAAGCAAAGCAGGCAGAATTACCTCCTGATCCATCATATTTACAGATGCCTGAAGTGTAAGGAACGCCATATATAGTGTAACACCCGCAAGAATTATTCCCTGAGGAAATCTTTTCGGTTCGTGCGGCGACGACTTTACTCCCACATCAGCTGCTCTTCTGAGAACAAATGATGTTGAACCGCAGCTTATCTTATCCCCTACTGCAACAGCACATCTTCCCTCTGTTTTTTCTCCGTTTACATATACTCCGGACTTAGAACCTGTATCAGTTATAAACCAACCGTCATTTCTTCTCAGAAGTACCGCATGGTCACGGGAAACCGTCATATCTTTTATACATATATCCGAACTTCTGCTTCTGCCTATAGAATTTTCCCAGTAAAGCACAGGATATATTTTGTCATCCGTTTCACTCTCCAGAACTATAAGAGCCTTTTCTTCTCTCCTTCCTCCACGCAGAGATATAAAACACATTATGATGACCATAAGTGCAATAAACGGCTCTGAAAGACGTATTCCGAATGACAACATTTCAAGAGTTTCATTCATTTTCATCACCCCGTTTTCCAATAGATTTGTATATAACCTAATATAACATTTTGCAGACAAAAAAGCTATACTATTATTTGCTGTAACAAAAATATTTTGCAATACCTATTTACAAAATCTTAAATAAAAGTATAATATAATAGTATGGTATGTTTAAATATTTGAGAGGAAAGGAAGAACAGTATGAAAAAATCTACACTTATAGTGACTCAAACAATACTTTCACTTATCCTTGCCGCATCAGTAGGCTCAGCGGCAGTTCTGACAATGGATATACGTTCGGGCGGAAAAATACTGCCGCAGGAAATATTTCAGTTCAATTCGGATAATAATAAAAAATCAGCAAAAAATGATACTTCTGTATCAGAAAATAAGCTCGCAGAATCTTCTGTAGTATCAGAAACAGAAGTAAAACCTGCTGTCCAGTCTTCCGCTGAAGAATCAAAAAACACGGAAGAATCATCAAAACCTCCAAAAGAAGAAACATCTTCAAAACCTGCTGAAGAAAGCTCCAAAGCCGAATCAAAAGCTGAATCAAAACCGCAGGAAAGCAGTACAGCCAATGCACAGGTAACAGGTCTTATACTTGAAGAACCTAAAGACCTTAAAACAAATCCGAAAGAGCTTACAAAATTCATAACAGGCTACGGATATGATTATGATTCCCTCGGTTTCAATCATTTCATAGTTGTAGACTCCGACTCAAACGGCACTGCAAAAGTATATTGTTATCAAAAAACCTCAAAGGGCTATTGGTGGAATATAGCAGGCGATGCAAAGCCTATTACTGACAAAGGCTTCATTGGTTCAGGCGGAGCGGATTTTGATATAAAAGCAGGCTCAAAAAAGACACCTCTCGGGTTTTACAGCTTAGGTGACGGTTTCTATATAGGCGAAAAACCAAACAGCACTTATTCACTTTTTGAAATAACCGACAACACCTATTGGGTCAATGACCCAAAATCAAAATTCTATAATCAGAAGGTCGAAGGTACAGATAAAAAAGACTGGTCAAGTGCAGAACATATGATAACAGCAAAGGATGCATACAAATACGGTCTTGTTATCGAATTCAACACTTCTTCTCCTGATAAAAAATTAGCATCGGCTATTTTCATGCATTGCGGAAATGCGGTAACGGACGGATGCGTGGTTGTACCTGAAAATATCATGAAAACAATACTTGAATGGCTCGATAAGGACAGCAGTGCTTATATCCTTATACTTCCTTAAAAAATCAAAACACGGAAAACCGATACATAAAAAGGTTTTCCGTGTTATTTTTTATCTGATTCTGCTGCCGGGGGCAACATCAGGAGCAATAACGATCTTTACATTATCTCCTTCTTCGGCTGAAAGTATCATACCATTGCTTTCAACTCCGCAAAGAACAACAGGTTTAAGATTTGCTACGACAATAACATTCTTTCCTACAAGTTCTTCCGGCTTATAATACTGAGCAATTCCGCTTACTACAGTTCTCGGTGTGCCTGTGCCGTCATCAAGCAGGAATTTGAGAAGTTTTTTTGAACGCTTTACATTTTCGCATTCAAGCACCTTCATTACAACAAGCTCCGACTTAAGAAATTCAGCTATATCTATCTTCGGAAGTTCTTCTTTTACAGGCTTTTCTTCTGGTTTCTTCTTTTCCTCTTTCGGTGCTTCGGCAGGCTTTAAAAGATTATTCAGCTCTTCTATTTCCTTATCAACATCGATTCTCGGGAAAATGATTTCTCCCTTGTGTACCGTAACATTTGCAGGAAGTACACCGAATTCTCCTACTTTGTCATATGAAACATCTTCCTCTGATGCACCTATCTGTTTCCATACTTTAGGCATGGTTGTCGGCATAAATGCTGAAAGAAGTGTTGATACTATGCGGATCGTATCAAGAAGGTTATAAAGCACTGTTGCAAGACGTATCTTTTTGGATTCATCTTTTGCGAGTACCCAAGGAGTAGTTTCATCAATGTATTTATTTGCACGGGAAACAACTTTGAATATCTCTGCAAGTGCATTATTGAGCTGAGTTTTTTCCACATAATCGTCAACTGTATCAGAAAGACCTGCAGCCATTGCTATAAGATCGGCATCAAATTCTCCCTCTTCCCTTTCTGTCGGGAGAGTACCGCCGAAATACTTTTCTACCATTGCAACAGTTCTTGATACAAGATTACCCAGACCGTTTGCAAGGTCTGTATTTATGCGGTTTATCATTATTTCATTTGAGAATGAGCTGTCCGAACCGAGTGCCATTTCTCTGAGAATATGGTATCTTATGGCATCTGCACCGTATCTTTCACCCAGCATGAACGGGTCAACAACATTGCCCAAAGATTTACCCATTTTCTTGCCGTCAAATGTTATCCAGCCATGAACAGCAAGATGTTTCGGCAGAGGCAGATCAAGTGCCATAAGCATAGCAGGCCAGATTATAGCATGGAAACGCATGATGTCCTTTGCTACCATATGAACATCAGCCGGCCAGAAAGTATTATAATCATCATACTGTCCGTTTTCATAGCCCAAAGCAGTTATATAGTTTGAAAGAGCATCTATCCATACATATACAACGTGCTTTTCGTCAAATGTAACAGGAATACCCCATTTAAAGCTTGTTCTCGATACACAAAGATCAGCCAGACCCGGACGTATGAAATTGTTTACAAGCTCCATAGCCCTTGTTTTTGGTCGGAGATAATCCGTTTCAGTCAAAAGTTTTTCTATCCTGTCTGCAAAAGGAGACATTTTGAGGAAATATGCCTCTTCTTTTGCCTCGACAACAGGTCTGCCGCAATCGGGACATTTGCCGTCTACAAGCTGACTGTCTGTCCAGAAGCTTTCGCATGGGGTACAATATTTTCCCTTATACTCTCCCTTATAGATATATCCTCTGTCATACAGCTCCTTAAATATCTTCTGTACTGACTCAACATGATAATCATCGGTTGTGCGGATATATCTGTCATAGCTTATATTCATATACTTCCAGAGCTTTTTGAATATTTTTACTATTTCATCAACATAAGCCTTTGGGGTCATACCCTTTTCGGCTGCTTTCTGTTCTATTTTCTGACCATGTTCATCTGTTCCTGTAAGAAACATTACATTATAGCCCTGCATTCTCTTATAGCGGGCGATAGAATCACAGGCTGTTGTAGTATAGCAGTGACCTATGTGCGGATTTCCTGACGGATAATAAATGGGTGTGGTGATATAAAACTTTTCACCGTTATGCTTTTGCATATTTAGCTCCTCCTTTTTCTGTAATATTACTATTATATCATTTTTTTCTGATATTTCAATACGCTTTTTATATATTACAGATTGTATAATTATATCAAACGTAATATATTTCAATAAGTATAGTATGTTATACATTAAGTATTTTTATTACCGTATGTATATTTATACTATATGTATTATTATAAAAAATCATAAAAGACTGTAGAATACTGACAAATAATGTTGTATAATATGTTTATTGAAAAGAAACGGCTTTTGTCCGTACTTTTTACGAAACAATTTTTGAAAGGAAAGAATAAAATGGACATCAGACAAAAATCACTTGAAAAACATTATGAATGGAAAGGCAAGATCGAAGTAGTATCCCGTGCCCCGATAACAAATTCGGAAGAGCTTTCACTCGCATATACTCCCGGTGTAGCAGAACCCTGTCTTGAAATACAGAAGGATTATGACAAATCATTCAAGCTTACAAGAAGAAATAATCTCGTTGCAGTTATCACAGACGGTACAGCCGTACTCGGTCTCGGTGATATAGGCCCTGAGGCAGGTATGCCCGTTATGGAAGGCAAATGTGCCTTATTCAAGGAATTCGGTGATGTTGATGCATTCCCTCTCTGCATACGCTCAAAGGATGTTGACGAAATTGTACGCACAATATACCTTATATCAGGCAGTTTCGGCGGAATAAATCTTGAAGATATTGCAGCTCCGAGATGTTTTGAAATTGAAAAGAAACTAAAGGAAATATGCGATATTCCTGTTTTCCATGATGACCAGCACGGCACAGCCGTTGTTGTTGCGGCAGCACTTGTAAATGCTCTTAAAGTAGTTAAAAAGGATATTTCAGAAGTAAAAGCTGTTGTAAATGGTGCAGGCTCAGCAGGTATCGCTATTGCAAAGCTTATAATGAAAATGGGTGTAAAAGACCTTACACTTTGCGATAGTGTAGGCATAATCTGTGAAGGAGACGAAAGACTTAACAGTGCAAAGGCTGAAATGGCTAAAGTAACAAACCGCAGTCATAAGACAGGTACTCTTGCAGATGCAATGAAGGGTACTGATATATTCATCGGCGTTTCCGCTCCGAATATCGTAAGTGAAGAAATGGTTCGCTCAATGAATAAAGATGCCATTGTTTTTGCAATGTCCAACCCCACACCCGAAATTATGCCAGACCTCGCAAAAGCAGCAGGTGCAAGAGTTATCGGCACAGGCAGATCGGATTTCCCGAATCAGATAAATAATGTTCTTTGTTTCCCAGGAATTTTCAGAGGTGCTCTTGATTGCAGAGCAAAGGAAATTAATGACGATATGAAAGTTGCCGCTGCTTATGCCATCGCTTCCATAGTAAGCGAAGAAGAACTCAAAGAAGATTATATTATCCCCTTTGCTTTCGATAAGAGAATAGGCAAGGCTGTATCTGAGGCTGTAATGGATGCCGCAAGAAAATCAGGCGTTGCAAGAATCTGATTTTAAATTTAATAATACAAAAAACAGCTGTTCTTTCGGGACAGCTGTTTTTATTACTTTAAGTATATTTATACTATTTGTATTATTTCTTTCTTAGTTCTGCCATAGCGGCATAATGAAGAATTTCAAATTCTTGGGGTGCAATTTTCTCAAGAAGTTTTTTGTGTTCTTCTTCCCATAAAATTATTTCCTGTGGTGTAAGTGATGCACCTACACCTCGGCAAGCTTTCATTCTGCCGTTCCAGCTTTGTCTTGTAAAATGAATAGCAAGTTTATATTCTTCGCTATATACAAGCTCAAATTTCTCATTATAACATTCGGGTATTGATATGGGGTGCATTGTTTCCCCTGCACCGCTCCATTTTGGATTATATTTCAGAACAGTTTTTTCACTTTCTCCTGCAATTTTATCCTCAAAAGGCAGCCACGCCATATATAAAATCAGAATAGTGCCATTTTCTTTTAGCATATTATAAAGCTTTGGCATGAGTATCTCATGGTCAAAATACCAGAAACACTGACAAGCGGTAATTACATCAAATGAATTATCAGGAAAATCTATTTTCTCCGCCGAACATGAAAAATAATCAATATCCATTCCCTCCGACAAAATTTTTGCCTGCTGTATCTGATTTTCAGAAATATCCGTACCTGTCCATTTTGCACCGTATCTGTACATATTTCTCGGCAAAACTCCTGTACCCGTTCCAAGGTCAAGAACAGTCTGTCCCTTTTGGCAAAAACCCCTTTTTATTATCCTGTCATAAAATTCCACAGGGTATATATCACGGAATTTCGCATAATCCTCAGATGTTCTTCCCCAATCAAATGCCTTTCCGCCGTCTATTCTTTTGTCAATTATATCCATATCATTCGCCTTTCTTTATCTTTTCACAAAACGCTTCTATTTCATTTTTTATTGAATCAACATCAGCTCTATTTTCTATCGAACAAAAACCGATATGACCACAGCAGTTTATTTCCATATGACCATAAAAATGTTCTATGCTTTGTATCAGCCTTTCACATTCAGCCATATTCGGGCCTGTACGCAATACTACTGCATAGCCTCTTTTTCCCTTGCTGAGTGATGCATGAGGCTTATGTGTATTACACCATGGTGTGCATCTGTCAATAAAAGACTTGAACTGTCCCGGAATATCTGCCCAGTATGACGGTGAAACTAAAATAATGATGTCCGCCTGCTCAAATTCATTTATTATCTTCTTAACATCATCATTCTGCACACATTCCGCTGTGCTATGACACACTTTGCATCCTTTACAGAATCTGAAGTCATAATCATCTATACAAATGATTTTCGTTTCATATTCTGATGACAATTCATTAAAAATAATTTTTGTTATTTCTGCTGTTGCACCTGTTTTTACGGGACTGCAATTCATTATAAGTGCTTTCATTAACTCTCCCCTTCCTTTAATATACAAAATGCCGTGCCACAAAACAGTGACACGGCATCTGACTTTTAGCCGTTGTTTCCGTTATACATCCTGTAGTGAGATTTTCCGTTTCTCTTTACATCATAAAGCATCTGGTCTGCATGATTAAGTGCAAGTTCAAGTTCTTCCTTAGAGCCGCCGTGAAATTCTGCAATACCTATCGAACAGGATATTTTCTTGTTATCGGGTATATCGATCTCTTTTCCTAACTTTACTCTTATCTTAGGAACAAAACCGTCCTTTGCCTCTTCATATATCCTTTCGGCAAACCTTGCAGCATCCCTTTGAGTCTGATTATACAGCAGAATTATGAATTCATCACCGCCGTATCGTACAGCAAGCCCCTTGCCCCGTGTCATACGCTTAAACATATCCGCAAAACAGACAAGAACAAGGTCACCTACATCATGACCGAATGTATCATTGTAATATTTGAAATTATCAAGGTCAAGATAAAGAATAGCATTCACTGTGGTACTATCCTGAGAACATAGTATATCAGCCTGCTTGCTGAAACCGTTTCTGTTTGTTATACCTGTGAGGTGGTCGGTTATAGCAGATTGTTCAAGCTTCTGATTCATTCTTTCGATCATAACACGGTTATCAATTCTTCGCATCATTTCACAGAACTGACTGAACGCAAATTTGAGTATCATCAAATCGTCACCGTTCAGGAGTGACCTGCTGTTGACGGTTCTTCTCTTAATTTTTACAAATCCGAGCAATACCGTTTCTGTACCCGACTGTTCAATAATAGGAATACCTATCATTGTTGATATATGTTCTGCATCAAATGATTTCATAATAGGCATGAACTGAATAAAATTCTTGTCCAGACGATTTGTAAGAAAAGCCTGCTTATAGGTCTTGAAGAAACTGAATATATCATTGAATTCTTCATCACTCAAATCTTCTTCTTCATCATCTTTCATAACAATCTTTTTATTGTCCTTGCGTCGCAGGATAATTATATCATCAACATTATAACTGCTCTTTATTACGGCAGAAGTATTTATATACAGATCATCCACCGTCATATTTTCACGGCTTATAGCCTCCTGTAAAACAGTAAGGAATTTTATATCCTTTTCCTTTTTTACCAGCTTATTTTGAGTACCTGCCTGTCTTGATATCTGCAGGATACGCTCTACATGAAGTTTATCCGTTTTTATAAGCGAAGATTTTTGATCTATTTCACCATGCTCAAGAAAATACTCTAACTTTTTCTTCTTCCTTGGCATTCCTTCTTCATCACAAAATTTTATGGCTTCTCTGAGAATTCCCTCGGCCTCTGCTTTTTTTCCCTGTTTATTATAAAGGGTCGCCTGCTCTGTTGCATATATAGGCACTATCAAAAATAAAGAACCGGAAGATGTTTTCATATAATTTCGTAATTCATCAAATTCTTTCTGACATAAATCAAACCTGTTTTCGTAATTATAAAGCATTCCCTTTACAAGATGATAAAACTGAAAATCTTCATCCCATGCACTGCCGTTTTCTTTTTT